>Ga0180732_1000013_pt1 | contig 272350 bp, 244 predicted proteins | sample KR11_01MetaG_FD_148674 | JGI IMG/M metagenome (GOLD analysis project Ga0180732, IMG submission 148674) | Groundwater microbial communities from the Olkiluoto Island deep subsurface site, Finland - KR11_0.1 MetaG | ecosystem: Environmental > Aquatic > Deep subsurface > Groundwater | place...
TCGACCAGCGTATTCCATCAGGGACAGGAACTCACCTTCCACTCAAAGTCCGGATCTATGGCTGCAATCTTTACCTGCTTAACAACATCGAATGAAGGCTTGGCAAAATGGGGGCGACCATCTATGACGAAAGCTGAATTAATCAGCGTCACTTAAGCATTGCTGCAAAAGTCGGCGCCGGCGGGACGGCGATATTTTCAAATAATACCTAATGCGGTATACTTGCTTCATGAGTTCCTCGCCCCGCCAAGAGCGACCGCTGCACTGGATTGGTTCAGCCAAGCGCGATCTGCTGGATTTCCCCGGTGAGGTGGTCGATGACTTCGGTTATGGTTTGGGCGTCGTTCAGTTGGGCGGGCAACCGCCAGCGGCAAAGCCCTGAAAGGGCGAGGGGCCAGGAGTATTCGAGTTGGTCGAGGATCATCGGGGCGATACTTTTCGGGTGGCCTACACGGTGCGGTTTGCGAAGGCTGTATATGTGCTGCATTGCTTCCAGAAGAAATCGCCTTCTGGTATTCGCACCGCCAAGACCGACAGCGACTTGATTCATGAACGATTGAAACTGGCCCGCAATGACTACGAGGTGCGCTATGGTGAAAAATTTGGCAAAGAAGACTGAACGGGTAGATGTTGGCACGGGTGATGTGTTCAAGGATCTCGGCTTTGCCGATGCCGATGAGCGCAAGCTGCGCACGCAACTGGCGATGCGCGTCAACGATTTGATCAAGGAGCGCAAGCTCACCCAGACGGCGGTCGCCGAGATTTTCGGTATCCCCCAGCCGCATATTTCCGAACTGCGCAACTACAAGCTCAGCCGTTTCTCGTCCGAGCGCCTGCTGCACTTCATCACCCTGCTTGACCAGGACGTGGAGATCATGATTCGTCCCAAGGCGGCGAATCATGCGGCGGGATTGGTGTCGGTGCTGGTAGCGGCCTGAGTACCAAAAACTCTGCGGCTACGCCGCCCGCACCTCGCTCAACAAGTCCGGGTGCTGATCCAGCACCTTGAGGAGTTTCACCAAGGCCAGCGGTGGCTTGGTCTTGCCGTGCTCGTAGCGCGAGAAGGCATTCACGCTGACCAGCCCCTGTCGTCGTAAAGCAAGGCCATGGCTACTTGTTCATTGTCAGTCAAAGGTTTTTCTGGTGCTCCAGTCGCAGGCGTGCTAATTTCCGGAAAACAAGCCAACATTCCTGAAATAAATCCATCAGGCACAACAATGCAAGCTATTGAAAAAAAAATACTTTCACGCATTTACGGGCGCGGTAGGGGGTGGGCGTTCACAAAGACTGATTTTGTCGCCGATTTTGGCGAGGCTAATATCCACAAGGCGCTCTCTGCGCTGGCCAAGGCGGGAACGATCCGCCGCGTGTGTGTCGGGGTGTATGACTACCCGCGTCAGAGCGAACTGCTGGGGCAAGTTAGCCCGGACATCGACCAGATAGCGCAGGCACTGGCACGCAAGTTCAACTGGCGCATTCAGCCTGCGGGCGATACGGCGCTGAATCTGCTCGGACTTTCGACGCAGGTGCCGGGGAAATGGCTTTACCTTTCCGACGGCCCCAGCCGAAGTTACGCGATAGGTGAGCAGGAATTGGCCTTTCGCAAATCTGCCTTGAAGGACTCCGGCTTTGCCTTGCGCGAGAGCGGCTTGCTGGTGCCGGCGATCAAGGCGCTGGGCAAGGTGCATGTTGATACCGCTGTTGTCGAAAAGCTGCGTCAGTGGCTAGACCCGAAGTTATGCCCGCGCCTGCTGCGCGATACACGCAAGGTGACGGGCTGGATTTACGAAATCATCAAGCAGATTTGCCAAGAGAGCGAGGGGCGTGCCTGATGGATCGCGTAGCTCGCCTGCCGGCCGTCGAGCGCTCGGCGTTGTTTGCTGAAACCGCTGCCCGGATGAAGACGACGCCGGCGGTTGCGGAGAAGGATTTCTGGGTAACCTGGGTGCTCGACCGTTTGTTCAGCGATGCCGAACTGGCACAGTTGCTGATGTTCAAGGGCGGTACCAGTTTGTCGAAAGCCTACCGCCTGATCGAGCGCTTTTCCGAAGACATCGACCTGATTCTGGATTGGCGACCGCTCAATGACGAAGACCCGTTGGCCGAGCGCTCCAAAGCCAGGCAGGAAAAGCTGAACGCGGCGATCAATGCGCAGGCGCAAGTCTTGATTGGTGGCAAATTGCTGACGCGTATCGCGAGTGCGCTGGGGGATTTGTGTCAGTGCGCCATTGCGGCGGACGATCCGCATGTGATCGAGATTCGCTATCCGGCCGCTTTCCCCGACCGCTATCTGCGCCCTGAATTGCGTTTGGAGATCGGGCCGTTGGCGGCGTGGTTGCCGCATGAGGAAATGATGATCGGCAGCTATGCCGCCGAGCAGTTTCCAGAGGTATTTGTGCGGCCGCAATGTTTGGTGCGCGTGATCAAGGCCGAACGTACATTTTGGGAGAAGGCGACGATCCTGCACCATGAGGCGCACCGACCGGAAGGTTATCCGCAGCCATCGCGCTATTCTCGGCATTATTACGATCTGGCCCGGATGTCCATCGCGCCGGTCAAGGATGCGGCTTTGGCGAACCTGGGTTTGCTGGCGGACGTGTCGGCGTTCAAGCAGCGTTTCTATCCGCGCGGCTGGGCGCGTTATGATTTGGCGGTAGCCGGCAGTTTGCGTCTGGTGCCAAGCGGGGAAGTTCTGGCAGCGGTCGAGGCCGATTACCGGGCAATGACGAACATGATCTTCGGTGTGGTGCCAAGCTTCGGCGAAATTATGGAGAGCTTGCGGGCGCTGGAAGAGGAGATCAATTCTCGCGCGGCTTCAGGATGAAATGATTTCCTGAATTGGCGTTTTCCGCCGCGTCGCCAGATAATGGACGTGTCGCGTTGCTGAGAGTCGGAAAATCATGCGCAAGTTTGGAATCGTAGCGATCCTGGTCGGGATGTTTGTCTCCATGCAAACCATGGCCGCGGGCTACTATGTTTGCCAGGATCCCAAGACCGGAAAAAAATCCGGGCAGGACACGCCTTGCCCGGCAGGAAATAAATTGGGTAGCTACGCCCCGGTCAGTTCGCAGGAGCAGAAAGCCCGTGACGAGACCGCCAGGCAGAGCAAACGCGAGTTTGAGCGATTGCATCCGGGCACTTACCGGGCCGAGGAATACATGACGGAAGAGGAATACGCCGACTATCTGGTGCAGCGCAAGGCGCTGGAAGCGGAACGGAAGAAGCAGGAAGAACAGCAGGCCGTGCAGGATGCCCTGCGTCGCTCGGAACGGGCCGAACAGCGTGCCATCGAGGCCGAACGCGCAGCACGGGCAGCCGAAGCCAAGGCGACGGCGGCAGCCGAAGAGGCCGGCAAGAATCGACTGCTGTATCCGCGCCAATTGTCACCATATCCGCCAACGCCGGCACCGCGGTTTCCGCGCGCCAGGAATTGCGACCGGGGCGATTGTCCGGAAGAGCAAGACCAGCGCCACAGCAAGGGCGGCGCGAAACCCTCTGTCGGTACTACCGGCCCCTGCACCCAAGTCGGCAACACAATTCGCTGCCCGTAAACCCGCAACGATTCGCTTGCCGCCATGTGTGGTCGCTTTGTCCTCAGCACGCCTACTGCCGAACTGGCTAGCCAATTCGGGCTGGATGAGTGTGTCGATTTCGGGCCGCGCTACAACATCCCGCCCGGCACGGACATTCCTGTCATTCGCCAGTCGCCCGCAGGCAAGCGGGTGCTGGGCCTGCTGCGCTGGGGGCTGGTGCCGCACTGGGCGAAAGACCCCGGCATCGGCACCAAGCTGAACAACGCCCGGGGTGAGTCGGTTGCCGAGAAGCCGTCGTTCTGCGATGCCTTCAAGCGCCGCCGCTGCCTGATTCCGGCGTCCGGGTTTTATGAGTGGCAGGCGGCAGGCGGGATCAAGCAGCCGTATTACATCAGCCTCAAGTCGGGCGCGGCGATGGCGCTCGGCGGCCTGTGGGAATCATGGCAGGCGCCGGATGGCAACATCCTGCGGACCGCCTGCATCATCACCACCGGGCCGAACGAAATGATGCGGCCGATTCATGAGCGCATGCCGGTCATTGTTGCGCCCGAGGATTGGCAGGCATGGCTGGATGCTCCCGTGGACAATGTAGCCGGCATGCTTGCCCCGTATCCGGCCGCCGCCATGCAGGCCTGGCCGGTAAGCCGCCGGGTCAGCAAAGCGCAGGATGATGATGCCGGCTTGATCGAGCCGGTTTGAAAGGCTCAGCGTGATGCAAAGAAAAGTCGGCGTTGGTGGGACGGCGCTTGGCCCCGGGGGCTGTTCTGATTCGGTCGCGGGGGTGGTAAAATATGCCAAAATTGCGTATGATTAACGCCATATGGCAAACAATGGAGCGCAATCATGAACACCGCCGCCGCCGCAATTGCATCGAACCCCCTCTCGGTTGAAGCTCTGCTGGGTGGCCGCAAGGTGCTGCACGCGAAGCCGCGCACCGCGCTGGATTGGGTTTCGGTGATCCGTCAGGGCATCTCTTCGACAGCCGTGGAGACTCTGGCCAGGACGATTCGCGTCACGCAGGCCGAACTCGCCGTGGCCTTGGGCATACCCGAGCGCACGCTGGCCCGGCGCAAGAAGGAAGGCACGCTCAACAGTGAAGAATCGGCCAAGCTCGTGCGACTGGCCCGGGTGGTCGAGCGGGCCGAGGAAGTTTTCGGCGATCTGAACGCCAGCCTCGACTGGCTGAAATCAGCCAATGCCGCGCTATCCGGCGCAACCCCGCTGTCCCTGCTGGATACGGACATCGGTGCGGAAACTGTCATGGATACGCTGGGCCGGATCGAGTACGGCGTCTTTGCCTGATGACGGTGGTCTGGCGGTTGCTGACGGCCCGCTTCGCGGATAGCGCCTTCTCTGGCGAAGGCGCGCGCCTCTACGGCGGTCGCTGGAATCGCAAGGGCGTGTCGATGGTCTATACCGCTGGCAGCCAGTCGCTCGCCGTGCTGGAAATGCTGGTGCAGGATGAGCCGCTCCGGGCCCGCTATGTCATGATCGCGGCGACGTTGCCGAAGAACCTGAAGATCGAGCGGGTCACCGCCGAGCAACTGCCTGCCGACTGGCGCAGTTTCGCACTGCGCGGGGAACTCCAGGCGATCGGCAGCGACTGGGCCAAACGCTGCAGCAGTGCGGTTCTGGCTGTGCCAAGTGCGGTTATCCCCGACGAGATAAATTATCTGTTGAACCCGCTACATCCCGCATTCGCCAAGATTGAAACCGGAAATCCGCAGGCCTTCATCACCGACCTGAGGTTGATCGGAAAATGAGCAGCATCGATAACTCGACATCCCTGATTTCCAGGACATCTGAAAGGTGAAGCCAATGAAAAAGATATCCGCATTCGTGCTGATTGTTTTCCTGATGGGCTGTGGCATCGAGACGGCCGGCACGGCTGCAACCGTGGCGACGCTGAAGGCTCAGGAAGCCAAGCAGGGGCAGGAAGACAAGGAAAAGATCGTCAACCAGCTTGACGCGGTGAGCAACCAGGCAGAGCAGCGCCTGAAGGAAGCCGACAACAAATCGGCGGGCTATTGACCGGCTCCCGGCGATGGACACCCGCGCATCCCGCGGCGACAATAGCGGCTTAACAAACTCAAGGGAACACTGAACCATGCGCCTGTTGCACACCATGATCCGTACCGGCAATCTGGATCGCTCGATTGCCTTTTACACCGAAGTCCTCGGCATGAAACTGCTGCGCCGGAAGGACTATCCGGAGGGCAAGTTCACCCTGGCCTTCGTTGGCTATGGCGAAGAAAGCCAGAACTCGGTCATCGAGCTGACTTACAACTGGGGCGTTGATCAATATGAGCTGGGCAAGGGTTTCGGCCACCTGGCCATCGAGGTCGATGACGTCTATGCCGCGTGCGACGAGATCAAGCGTCTGGGTGGCAAGGTGATCCGCGAGGCGGGCCCGATGAATGCCGGGGCCACGATCATCGCCTTTGTTGCCGATCCCGACGGCTATTCCATCGAACTGATCGGCCCGCGCCATTGATTTTCTGCTGTGCGTAGCGTGCCGTTGAAGGGCTCGTCATGAAACTCCACCGTGAAGGCAAATTACAGTTTCAGCTAGGCCTTGCATCCATGCTGATGCTGGCGGGTTTGGCCGGCGGGCCCGGCTGGAGTGCGCCGGCACTGGCCGAGGCCGAGGTGGCGGCGGCGGCGGGTAAGGTGCCAACCTATACGATGAGCCCGGTCGGCTGGATCAGGAAGACCGACGGCAAGACCTTCATCGTGATCGACAAGCGCTACCAGCCGGCGCTCTTGGGCGTTGATAAGCTGTCGTCGCTCTGGGTGCTCTACTGGTTCGACCGCAACGACAGCCCCGCGGAGCGCGCCATCCTGCAGGTGCATCCGCGCGGCGACCCGGACCGACCCATACGCGGCGTGTTCGCCACGCGCTCGCCGTTCCGGCCCAACCTGATTGCCGTGAGCAATGTCAATGTGCTGTCGGTGCGCGACAACATCATCGAGATCGATGCCATCGACGCCTTTGCCGATACGCCGGTGCTGGATCTCAAGCCATGACCGCCTTTCAGGAGACTCCCGGCCCGCTTTCCGATGAGGAACTTGAGGAACTTGACCAGTTCCTCATGTCAGACGCTACAGGCGAGGAGGCGATGGACATTTCCATGCTTGACGGCTTCCTGACCGCTCTTGCCATCGCGCCCAATAACCTGCCGCCAAGCAAGTGGATGCCGGTCATCTGGGGACGTGAAATGGTCTGGGAATCGCAGCAGCAGGCGGGACGCATGATGGGCTATGTCTTCCGCCACGCCAATGAAATTTTGTTTCACCTGCGCGAGGAACCGGAAACCTTCGAGCCCCTGCTGTATGAAAGAGAGCACGAAGGCAAGACTGTCCCCATCATCGACGAGTGGTGCATCGGCTTCGTCAAGGGTATGGGGCTCGATGAACCCGGTTGGCGCCCCATGATGGATACCGAGGAAGGCGACGACATGCTCTACCCCATCCTGCTCTACGGTACCGAATCAGGCTGGGACGAATTGCGCGATAACCCGTTGCTCGCCGACCGGCATGAAGAGTTCGCCGCAGCGCTCGGCGATTGCGTCATGGCGATTCAGGAATGGTGGTTACCGACCCGGAAGGCGAAATCGACCATCCGGCGCGAGGAACCCAAGGTCGGCCGCAACGCCCCTTGTCCCTGCGGCAGCGGCAAGAAATTCAAGCAATGCTGCGGCGGGCAGAAAACACTGCACTGAGTCGCCAGCGGGAATGCGCCGCTGCCCCTTTAATGGAGCGTCGGCACCTCGGAGGGCGGGCGCAAACCGACATTCACGAACAGCACTTCCTGGCCGAGCAAGCCGATGCTCCCCGGCCGTCGGTTGTTTCCCGTGTCGCTGTATTCGAAGGCATAGACCCGCCGCAGCACCATCTGGCCATTCTCATCGCGTGCCGGTTTCAGGCTCGTAATGGACACCGTCGCATCGAGGAGTTGCAGATCTTCGGCCAAACAGGCGGCCTGGGCGGCCTTGACCGCGATGTCGCGCACCTTGACGCTGTCGAACCACAGCCAGGCGAGGGCAAACAGGATAAGCAGGCTGATTATTTCGAAGATGGGCATGGTTGCTATCAATAAAAATGGCGGGTTGGTAGGTGCAATGTTTTCTGCTGGTCAGGGAGCAATTTGTAATTGTTCGGGATCGAGCAGCAGATAGCGGGCAAAGCGCTGGTCTTTGCGGCTGCCGTCATCGCTGACGATGATGATGCGCTGGCGACCGTCGATGATGGCCGGGCTGACGCCTTCGGCATGTTCGAAACCCGGCAGGCCGGGCACGCTGACGCGCCGCGGCCTCTCTGTGGCTTGGCCGCTCCAGAACCAGAGCTGGAACTGCACTTGCTCCTTGGCGACCGGGCCGCTGACCACCAGATAACCCGCCAGCGCAGGAACGTAGGACAGGCCACGAATGCCGTGGCCACCCAGGTCGAGCATGACCAGCCGTGGCGCGATGCGGGGTGCCTCACCCTTTTCGAAGACGGCAACCGGATTCTCGATGCTCGCGATGATGGCGCGGCGATCGAGCAAGGGGCTGCGAAAGCCGATCAGCAGACGCTGACGGTCGGGTGTCATCTCCAGTGCCTCGATATTGAGCCCGCCGTCTGCCTTGACGTCACGGACTGCTGCCGCGGTGGCCAGTACCGGATGTGCTGCGCTCAAAGCGGCCTTCAGTTCCGTGACCACCACAGGCGCCACCGCGCGGTCTCCCTCGATGCGAAACCTGACCAGTTTCTCGCGCGACTTCTTCACTGCGCCTGCATTGTTGCGTGAATGGGAGGTGATGGCGTAGATGAACCCCGCCGTGTCGATGGCAAGGCCTTCCAGATCGTCCAGTTTTTTGAAATCCGAGTTGTTGTCCGGCGTTGCCGTCACAAGCGGGCTGCTCGCCACCGTGCCATCCGCCCGGATCGTCACCAGGCTGAACGGCTGCGTTTTCTCGTCCTCGACGACCAGGAACCGTCCGTCCGGCAACTGCTGGATGGCGGACGGCTCGTAAATGCCGGTGAGGGCAAGGAACATGAGGATATGGGCGACAGTCATGCCGATGATGGCGGGCGTTGCATCAGGGCGCCGATGGCGAAGAGCAGCCAGGCCAGGATGAAGGCGCCACCGCCGAACGGGATTGCCGCATGGAATAAATGGATGCCGGCGATGCTGCGCAGGTAGAGGTTGCCGCTGAACAGCACGATCCCCGCCAGCAGCAGCCAGCCGCACCAGGCAAACCAGCGGCAGGCTGGTAGCCGTGCCACGGCAAGGCCGACGACCAACAAGCCAATGGCATGGATCTGATGGTAATGGAGCGCCGCCTGGAACCAGCCGGCCGGATCGTTGCTGGCCAGCTGGGCTTTCAGCGCGTGCATGCCGGCGGCACCGAGAGCCACGCTCAGGGCCAGATTGAGGGCGCCGAGGATGAGAAACCAGCGGGCGGAAGAGGGCAGGGGTGTCATGGCAGAGGCGAATGTAGATGGGTGATAATCAGCTATTGAACTCAAGCGGAAGGATACGGCAATGAGCAAGATTCGCGCATGGGCGGCACAGGCCGCCGGACAGAAGCTGGAACGCTACGACTACACTCCCGGCCCGCTCGATGATGAAGAAGTCGACATCGCGGTCGAACATTGTGGGCTGTGCCATTCCGACCTGTCGATGATCGACAATGACTGGAAGTTCTCCGCGTATCCATTGGTGCCGGGTCATGAGGCGATTGGCCGCATCGTTGCGATGGGCGCCCAGATCAAGGGATTGCGCCTCGGCCAGCGCGTCGGGGTGGGCTGGACCAGCAGCAGTTGCCTGCACTGCGCACCCTGTGTGGGCGGCGATCAGCAGCTCTGCGGTGATTCGCGGGCGACCATTTCCGGCCGCCCCGGTGGGTTCGCCGAGCGGGTGCGGGCGCAGTGGGTGTGGGCTATTCCCTTGCCGGATGGCATAGCTCCGGCAGTGGCGGGCCCGCTGTTTTGTGGCGGCATCACCGTCTTCACCCCATTCATTGAATATGGAATTTCCCCGACCAGTCGCGTCGGCGTCGTCGGCATCGGTGGGCTGGGGCACCTGGCGATCAAGTTTGCGAAAGCCTGGGGTTGCGAGGTGACTGCATTTACCTCCAGTCCGGCCAAGCGCAAGGAACTCATGGCGCAGGGCGCCCATCGGGTGGTTGCCAGCAACGATGCGAAACAAATTGCCGCGCTGGCCGGCAGCCTCGACCTGGTCATCGTGACCGTCAATGTCCCGCTGGATTGGCAAGCCATCACCGCCACTCTGGCGCCGCGCGGCCGCCTGCATTTCGTCGGTGCCGTGCTTGACCCGGTTGAGGTCCAGGCGTTCTCGCTGATCAGCGGGCAGAAAGCCATCTCGGGTTCCGCAATCGGCTCGCCAGCCAACATGGCGAAGATGCTGGAATTCTGTGCCCGCCATGGCATCGCGCCCGAGGTCGAACACTTCCCGATGAGCAAAATCAATGAAGCGATCGTTCATCTGCGCAGCGGAAAAGCCCGTTATCGCATCGTGCTCGATGCGGATTTCGACTGATATTCGTCCAAGGAATGTAGCTTTGCCGCCGGGCCAATCCCTCTCTCCCGACCTCTCTCCCAGAGGGAGAGAGGAGGCTGATAGCTTCCCTCTCCCGCTTTCGGGAGAGGGATTGAGGGAGAGGGTTGCCAAGGCAAAGCGGCACGCGGCGCCAGCCGCAATCCGCTCCGAAGTATGAACGGGGGCGCCCCGTAACAAACGAGCGCAGCAAGTCAACAGTCACCCCTCCCGCGAGGGAGGGGTTGGGGGAGGGCGGGCCTAGAGGCCGGGCCCTACTCCACGATCTTGTTGATCGGCAGTTCGATGATGCCGCGTGCGCCTGCTTCGTAGAGGCTGGGGATCAATTCACGTACGAACTTTTCTTCGACGACGATGCTGAGTTCCAGCCAGTCGGGGTCGGAGAGCGTGGAGACGGTGGGCGTGGCGCGTGCCGGCAACAACTTCAGTACGGCATCGGTGCAATCGCGCGGCACGTTCATCGACAGCAGCACCCGCGTGGCGGCGGCAATCGCGCCCTTCAGCATCATCAGCAGGCGGTCGATCTTGGCGGTTTTCCAGGTGTCGGCAAGGGCGTCGTGATTGGCGATGAAACGCGGTGTGCTTTCCAGCACGACGTGCATGATCTTCAGGTTGTTGGCACGCAGCGATGAGCCGGTCTCGGTAACATCGACGATGGCATCAGCCAGAATCGGCGGTTTGACCTCGGTGGCGCCCCAGGAAAATTCCACGCTGGCGTCGACGCCATGTTCGGCAAGAAAGCGTTTCGTCATACCGACGACTTCGGTGGCGATGCGTTTGCCCTGCAGGTCTTTCACGGTACTGAACGGCGAGCCTTCCTTGGAGGCCATGACCCAGCGGACGGTGCCATAGTTGGGCCAGGGTGCCTTCAGGTTGGCCAGTTCCACGACATCGGCGCCGGTTTCGAGGATCCAGTCGAGCCCCGTAATGGCGCAATCGAGCACGCCCTGGCCGACATAGCGGGCCATCTCCTGCGGGCGGATCAGGATGCACTCGATTTCCGAATCGTCGATGGTCGGGTAGTAGGAGCGGCCGGAAATGCGCAGGTTGTAACCGGCGCGGTTGAACAGGTTCTGCGTGGTTTCCTGCAGGCTGCCCTTTGGGATGCCGACGCGCAGGCGTTTGTTGTTTTCAGTCATTGGTGCCTACTCGTAACGTACGTCGAGTATTTCGTATTCGCGGCGGCCACCGGGAGTGTGCACTTCGGTGACATCGCCGGAGAATTTACCGATCAGGGAGCGCGCAACGGGTGAGTTGAGCGAAATCTTGCCCAGCTTGAGATCGGCCTCGTCGTCGCCGACGATCTGGTAGGTCACGGTCTGCTCGCCGTCGATGTCTTCCAGGTCGACGGTGGCACCAAACACCACGCGGCCGTCGGCATCGAGCGCGCGCGGATCGATGATCTGGGCGTTGCCCAGTTTGCCCTCGACTTCCTGGATGCGGCCTTCGACGAAGCTTTGCCGCTCTTTCGCGGCATCGTATTCGGCGTTTTCAGAGAGGTCGCCATGCGAGCGTGCTTCGGCAATCGCGGCAATTACCGAGGGACGCTCGATGGATTTCAGGCGCTTCAATTCTTCGCGCAGCAGTTCTGCGCCGTGCAGCGTGATGGGTACCTTGCTCATAGGGATAGTTCAGCGTGCAACTGCTGGATTGAATAGGTTTCCAGGCCGGAATGGCGCAAACCGATACAGGCGGCATGCCCGCCTTCCACTGTCGTAAACAGCGTCACTTTCTGCGACAGTGCCGAGGTGCGGATCGAGCGTGAATCCTGAATTGCCGCACGGGTCTCATCGACCGTATTGACGATCAGCACGATCTCGTTGTTCTTGATCATGTCGACGATATGCGGGCGGCCTTCGCTGACCTTGTTGACGGGGGTTACCGGGATGCCGGCTTCCTGAATGGCGGTCGCCGTGCCGCGCGTTGCCACCAGGGTGAAGCCCAGTTCATGCAGCAGGCGCGCCACTTCGACCGCCTTGACCTTGTCGGTCGATTTGACGGTGATCAGCGCACGTCCGGCAGCGGGCAGTCTGGTGCTCGCGGCGATCTGCGATTTGACGAAGGCTTCGCCAAAGCTGCGGCCAACCCCCATCACTTCGCCGGTGGACTTCATTTCCGGGCCGAGAATGGTGTCGACGCCGGGGAACTTGATGAAGGGGAATACGGCTTCCTTCACCGAGTAGTAAGGCGGAATCACCTCGCGCGTCACGCCCTGATCGGCCAGGCTGCGGCCGGCCATGCAGCGCGCGGCGATCTTCGCCAGCGGCAGGCCGGTGGCCTTGGAGACGAAGGGCACGGTGCGCGAGGCGCGCGGATTGACTTCGAGAACATAGACGACAGCCGCGTCGCCACGCCCCTGAATGGCGAACTGCACATTCATAAGGCCGACGACGTTCAATCCCTTGGCCATCATCTCGGTCTGGCGGCGCAGTTCGTCCTGGGTTTCCGGGCAGAGCGAGAAGGGCGGTAGCGAACAGGCCGAATCGCCCGAATGCACCCCCGCCTGTTCGATGTGCTCCATGATTCCGCCGATGATGACCTGCTTGCCGTCGCAGAGTGCATCGACATCGACCTCGGTGGCATCGTTGAGGAAGCGGTCGAGCAGCACCGGCGAATCGTTTGAGACCTTGATCGCCTCGCGCATGTAACGTTCGAGATCCTTCTGCTCATGCACGATTTCCATCGCGCGGCCGCCCAGCACGTAGGAGGGACGCACCACCAGCGGATAACCGATTTCGGCGGCGAGCCGGATGGCGTCCGGCTCGGTGCGCGCGGTGCGGTTGGGCGGCTGCTTGAGCTTGAGGTCTTGGAGCAGTTTCTGGAAGCGCTCGCGGTCTTCGGCGGCGTCGATCATGTCCGGGCTGGTGCCGATGATCGGCACACCGTTGGCTTCCAGGGCGCGCGCGCGCTTGAGCGGCGTCTGCCCGCCGAACTGCACGATCACGCCGACCGGCTTTTCGACATGGACGATCTCGAGGATATCTTCCAGTGTCAGCGGTTCGAAGTAGAGGCGGTCGGACGTGTCGTAGTCGGTCGATACAGTCTCGGGGTTGCAATTGACCATGATGGTTTCGTAACCATCCTCGCGCATCGCCAGTGCCGCATGCACGCAGCAATAGTCGAACTCAATGCCCTGGCCGATGCGGTTGGGTCCGCCACCGAGCACCATGATTTTCTTCTTGTCAGTCGGGCGCGACTCGCACTCTTCCTCGTAGGTCGAGTACATGTAGGCAGTCGAGGTTGAAAATTCGGCGGCGCAGGTATCGACACGCTTGAACACCGGGCGCACGCCAAGTTTCTGGCGATGTTCGCGCACCGCCGTCTCGCCAGCGCCGACTTTTGTACCGATGCGGCGGTCGGAGAAGCCCTTGCGTTTCAAACCGCGCAACGCATCGGCATCGAGATCAGTGAGTTGCTGTGTCGCCAGCCATTCCTCGGTCTTGACGATATCCTCGATCTGCACGAGGAACCACGGATCGATCTTGGTCAGATTGAAAACGTCCTGCAGGGAATAGCCGGTGCGGAACGCCTGGCCGACATACCAGATGCGTTGTGGGCCGGGGCTGGCCAGTTCGTGATCGATGGTGTCCGTGTCGGCCTCGATCTCGTCCAGCCCATAGACGCCGACTTCCAGGCCGCGCAGCGCCTTCTGCAGCGATTCCTGAAAACTGCGGCCGATCGCCATCACTTCGCCCACCGACTTCATCTGCGTCGTCAGACGGTCATTGGCCTGGGGGAATTTCTCGAAGGCGAAGCGCGGTACCTTGGTGACGACATAGTCGATGGAGGGTTCGAACGATGCCGGCGTGGCACCGCCGGTGATGTCGTTTTGCAGCTCGTCGAGCGTGTAGCCGACCGCCAGTTTTGCCGCCACCTTGGCGATCGGGAAGCCGGTGGCTTTCGAGGCCAGCGCGCTTGAGCGCGAGACGCGCGGATTCATCTCGATCACGATCATGCGGCCGTCATCGGGGTTGATGGCGAATTGCACGTTGGAGCCGCCGGTGTCGACGCCGATCTCGCGCAGCACCGCGATGCTGGCGTTGCGCATGATCTGGTATTCCTTGTCGGTGAGCGTCTGCGCCGGGGCAACGGTAATCGAGTCGCCGGTATGCACGCCCATCGGGTCGAGGTTTTCGATCGAGCAGACGATAATGCAATTATCCTTGCAGTCGCGCACCACCTCCATCTCGAACTCTTTCCAGCCGAGCAGCGACTCCTCGATCAGCAACTCCTTGGTCGGCGAAGCCTCCAGGCCGCGCTTGCAGATCTCGACGAATTCTTCCTGGTTGTAAGCGATGCCGCCGCCGGAACCGCCCATGGTGAAGGATGGCCGGATGACGGTCGGGAAGCCGAGGGCGCCCTGCACCTGCTGCGCCTCTTCCATGCTGTGGGCGATGCCGGAACGCGCCGAGCCGAGACCGATCTTGGTCATCGCCTTCTTGAATTTCTCGCGATCCTCGGCCTTGTCGATGGCTTCCTTGTTGGCACCGATCATCTCGACGCCATACTTTTCGAGGACACCGTGTTTGGCCAAATCGAGCGCGCAGTTCAACGCCGTCTGGCCTCCCATGGTGGGCAGCAGCGCGTCGGGACGCTCCTTGGCGATGATGTTTTCCACCACCTGCCAGGTGACCGGCTCGATGTAGGTGACGTCCGCCATTTCCGGGTCGGTCATGATCGTGGCCGGATTGGAATTGACCAGGATGACCTTGTAGCCTTCTTCGCGCAGCGCCTTGCAGGCCTGGGCGCCGGAATAGTCGAACTCGCAGGCCTGACCGATGATGATCGGGCCGGCGCCGATGATGAGGATGCTATTGATGTCGGTGCGCTTAGGCATTCTTGTTGTTCTCCATCATGCCAATGAAGCGATCGAATAAATATGAGACATCGTGTGGCCCGGGGCTCGCTTCAGGATGGCCCTGGAAGCACAGTGCCGGACGGTCGGTCCAGGCCATGCCCTGCAGGCTGCCGTCGAACAGCGACACATGCGTTACCTTGACGTTGCCCGGCAAGGTGCCGGGATCGACCGCAAAGCCGTGGTTCTGGCTGGTGATCATCACCTGGCCGGATTCAAGATCCTTGACCGGGTGGTTGGCGCCGTGGTGGCCGAACTTCATCTTGAGTGTCTTGCCACCGGCGGCCAGGCCCATGAGCTGATGGCCCAGGCAGATGCCGAAGGTCGGCAGTTTCTTGTCCAGCAAGTCACGGATGGCGGCAATCGCGTAATCGCAGGGCTCGGGGTCGCCGGGGCCATTCGACAGGAACACACCATCGGGCTTGCGCGCCAGCACCTCTGCGGCGGGCGTCTGGGCCGGTACCACGGTAATCCGGCAGCCGCGCGCCGCCAGCATGCGCAGGATGTTGCGTTTGACGCCGAAATCGTAGGCGACGACATGGAAGCGGGGAGTCGGTTGCGGCATGTAACCCTTGCCCAATTGCCATTCGCCCTCCGTCCACTCGTATGCTTTTTCAACACTGACTACCTTGGCCAGGTCCATGCCGGCGAGGCCGGGGAAGGCTCCGGCTGCCTTGATGGCGCGGGCAACGTCTGCGTCGCCCAGCGTGCCGCCCGCTGCGCCACCAATCAGGCAGCCAGCCTGAGCACCTTTCTCGCGCAGGATGCGCGTAAGCTTGCGGGTGTCGATATCGGCAATGCCGACAACATTCTCGGCGCGCAGATAGTCAGAGAGGTTCTGGGTGGAGCGGAAGTTCGAGGCGAGCAGCGGCAGGTCGCGGATCACCAGGCCGGCGGCGTAAATGCGACCGGCTTCGCAGTCTTCGCGATTGACCCCGGTGTTGCCGATATGCGGGTAGGTGAGGGTGACGATCTGCCGGGTATAGGACGGATCGGTGAGAATTTCCTGGTAGCCGGTCATGGCGGTGTTGAACACCACCTCGCCGACGCTGGTGCCAGTGGCACCAATACCTTTGCCGCGAAATACCGTTCCGTCGGCGAGGGCAAGCAGGGCAGGCGGGAAGGTTGGCAAAATCGAGCTCCTGGGTGATAACTGAGGCGGTTATTTCGGTGCCTCTGACGCCGCGAACAGAAGCGTCAGGCAAACCGCGCCATTGTAGCTGATTATCGCCGGTTGGCCCAGACGTTTACCTGAGTCCCAGCACGTCCTGCATGTCGAAAAGACCATTGGTCTTGCTGCGCAAAAAGCGCGCGGCCCGCAGGCTGCCGAGTGCGTAGGGCATGCGGCTGGCGGACTTGTGGGTGATCTCGATGCGCTCGCCGGTTCCGGCGAACAAAACTGTATGGTCACCGACGATATCGCCGCCGCGTACCGTGGCAAAACCGATCTGCGTCGCCGGTCGTTCGCCGGTGTGTCCTTCGCGCCCATACACGGCGCATTCCGCCAGATCGCGGCCCAGGGCGGCCGCCACCACTTCACCCATGCGCAGGGCGGTGCCCGAGGGGGCGTCGATTTTGTGGCGATGGTGCGCTTCGATGATTTCCACATCGTAGCCTTCATTGAGAATGCGCGCGGCGGTGTCGAGCAGTTTGAACACCGCATTTACCCCGACGGCCATATTTGGCGCGAAGACGATCGGAATGTCCTTGGCGATTGCCTCGATTTGTTTTTTTTGCTCGGCGGAAAATCCGGTCGTGCCGATCACCGCATGCACGCCATGGTGGCGGCAGATTTCGAGGTGGCGCAGAGTTCCTTCGGGGCGGGTGAAGTCGATCAGGCAATCGGCCTGCGCCAACCCGCTGGCTACATCATCGCTGAGCTTGACGCCGCAGGGGGCACCGACCAGATCGCCGGCGTCCCTGCCCAGCAACGGGCTGCCCGGAACATCCAGCGCTGCCGCCAATTCGGCATCGGCTGACTGCAGCACGGTTTCGATCAGCATGCGACCCATGCGTCCACCTGCGCCGACAATGGCGAAACGAATCTTTTGCATGATCGTCTTTATTTAGGGCTTGCCGGCACGTCGATGACGCGCGAAGTGGGCGAGGGTGCGGCGGCTGTTGCTTCCTTGCTGGCCTCGGTTTCGGCGACGACATCGCCGCCGACGCGCACCAGCTTGCCATCCTCAAAGAACACTACCAGGCGGCGTAACTGCGCTGCGCCCCGCCCGGGCTGAAAGCGATAAACGTAATCCCAGCGATCGGCATGAAACATGTCGGTCACCAAGGGGGTGCCGAGGGCAAAGCGCACCTGATCGCGGCTCATGCCGGGTTTCAGGCGTGCCACCATGTCCTGGGTGACGTAATTGCCTTGGCGCACATCGACCCGATAAGGGGAAAGGTAGGACGTTACTTCCGGTGTGCCGGAGCAAGCGGCCAAGAATGGCAGGCACAATACAAGGAGAGGAGACAGAGTTCGCAGCAGCATGGCAGGGGAGGGAAGGGAAAAGGGAGGGCGAAGAGGCATGAGTCGGGCAGAAAACTATATCATACGGCTTTATGCTTCCCCCTCTTGATCAACTCATTTCGCACCCACCACATGTCAGACACCGCAGACCTTCAGGGCCGTAGCTCCCTGTCCGACCCTGAAGAACTCAAGAGCATCGGTCTCAAGGCCACCGTGCCGCGCATGGCCATCCTCGACCTGTTCCGCAAGTCGAGCACACGCCATCTGACTGCCGAAGATGTTTATCGCCAGTTGCTTGCCGAAGAGACCGATATCGGCCTGGCCACGGTCTATCGCGTGCTCACCCAGTTCGAGCAGGCCGGGTTGTTGGAGCGACGCCATTTTGAATCGGGCAAGGCGGTGTTCGAGCTCAATGATGGCAAACATCACGATCACTTGGTCTGTCTGCAATGTGGCCGGGTAGAGGAATTCAACGACCCGGAAATCGAACGCCGCCAAGCCAAGGTCGCCAAGTCGCGCGGCTTCGCCGTCGTCGAGCACGCACTCCATCTGTACGCCGACTGCACCAAGAAAGACTGCCCGCACCGGGCTGCCAAGGGTGACTGAGGGCTGATTGAGCCAGTGAAACCCGTCGCCTGGCAGCGACGCAAATCCTGTTGTCGGGAAGCGCAGCGGATTTCACCCGTACGCACATCACTATAGTATAGTTTGCTATATTAGATTAAACGAATATTAGGAATCGATAATGAATAATCTTCCCATCAGCAAACGTATTTTCATCCTCATGCTGATCAGCAGCTTGGCGATGCTGCTCATTGCAGGCATCGGCTGGCGTAATGAGGATAAGGCCGTCGCCTCCCTGAAATCCGTCTACGAAGATCGTGCTGTGCCGCTGGCCGATCTGTCGGAAATCGGTGTAATGCTGGCCATCAACACGTCCGAACTGCTCCTTGCCTTGCAGCATGACTTCCGTTCCCCTGCTGCCGTCGTGCACGATCACCCGACCGACGCTCATCTCGTCAACTTCGCCAGGCGGGTGAGCGAAATGAATTCGCTGTGGGATAAATACATGGCGACTTATCTTACCGAGGAAGAAAAGCTTCTCGCAGCTGAATTTGCCGCTAAGCGCAAGGCCTGGATGGAGAAGTCCGCCAGTCTGCTCGAACGCATGAAGGGCGGTGATTTCTCGAACGAGTTGACGAGGGAAGTGCTGACTGCCATGAAAACCGAGGGCCAGGCTTCGCGCTCGGCCCACTTGGATCTGATGGAATACCAGACGCGGGTGGCCGAGGAACTCTACATAGAAGCCAATAAAAACCATGACCGCGGGATGCTGCTGCTTGCCCTGATTCTGCTGGGTGCCATGGGGGGCGCCGCTGGCTTTGCCTGGTTCCTCGCCCGCGCCATCACGGTGCCGATCAACACCTCGGTCGGCATCGCCGAGGCCATTGCCAATGGCGACCTGACCAACACCGTACCCACGGGCGGCAATGACGAAGCCGGCCGCCTGCTGGCGGCCTTCGCCCGCATGCAGGAAGGCCTGCGCAGCATGGTCGGTGCTTCGCAGAATAGTGCCAAGGAGCTTGCCCGTGCCGCTCAAGACCTGACCAGCGCAGCGCGCCAGTCGGCGAGCGCCACCGCGGCGCAGAGCGAAGCCGCTTCGGGCATGGCGTCCGCCGTCGAAGAAATGTCGGTATCGATCGACCAGGTGCGCGACCATGCACGCGAGGCGCGTACCGTTGCTTCCACAGCCGGCGACGAGTCGCGTGCCGGCGGCCAGGTGGTGCACTCAACTGCCGATGAAATGCGTCATGTGTCTGCCGCCGTCAATGAAGCGGCCGGCACCATCCGCGAACTGGAAGCTTACTCGAACGAAATCTCATCGGTCATCAACGTCATCCGCGAAGTGGCCGATCAGACCAACCTGCTGGCACTGAATGCGGCCATCGAGGCAGCACGGGCCGGCGAGCAGGGACGCGGCTTTGCCGTCGTGGCTGACGAAGTGAGGAAATTGGCCGAGCGCACCTCCGAATCAACCCGCACCATCGCCACGGTAATTGACAAGGTGCAGGCTGGCGCACGGCGTGCCGCGCAGGAAATGGAAAGCGGCGTGGCCCGCGTCGATGGCGGCGTCAAGCTGGCCCAACAGGCTGGCGAGTCGATCACCGGCATCCAGTCCAGTACCCAGCGCGTCAGTACCGTGGTTGATGATATCGGCAGCGCCCTCGACGAACAGGCGGTTGCCGCGCAGGAAGTCGCCCGGGGTGTCGAGCGCATCGCCAGCATGTCGGAGGAAAACAGCGCCAGCGTACGCCAGACGACGGCCGCCGCCGAGCACTTGCAGGGATTGGCAGCAGAACTCGATAAGTCGGTGGCACGCTTCCGCATCTGATCGATTCCTCTCCCGTTGCCACGCCAAAGCGGGGCAACGGGAGTTCGTCGGCTTGCCTTATTTATGCTTGCCGTCCTTGTCGCACATCGCCCCGGGCATCGACAGGCGTGCCTGATAGGCTGATATCGCTACGAGTTGCGCGTCGCTATAGTTCTCGATGACCTTGACCATGTCCTTGTTAACGTTGCAGCGGGTGCCGTCACGAATCGCCGTCATTTGGCGCAGCAGGTATTTGTAATGTTGGCCGGCAATCACCGGGTAGTATTTTTCCTCGTTGCCTGCACCATTCTTGCCATGGCACTTGATGCAGCTTTGTTCATATAGCTTCTTGCCCATGGCAATCTGCTGGACGGCATCGGGGCCATCATATCTGCCGTTGTTGCTGGGAATGCACAGTTCTTCGATATGGGCGGCGATATCGGCCATGACCTTCGGATCGGTGATTTCCTGGATGAACGGGTACATGGTCGGACTGTCGCGGTGGCCGGAGCGGATGTCGATCATCTGCTTGACCAGAACGGCCGCATGTTGGCCGGCAAGTTGAGGGTAGGAACCGTCAGCTTTGCCCGCGCCGGAAGGTAGGTGACAGGCACTGCATATTTCATAGGCTTTCTTGCCGCGCTCGGTATCGCCTTTCTTGGCCAGCGCCACCGAAGACGCGACGCTGGCGGCCACGGGCTTTTGCCGTTGATCGGCGGCCATGGCAAAGGCAGAAATCAAGGGAGCGACAAGGGTCAGAATCAGTATTGCTTTCATAATTTCATCCTCGTCATTACAGCTTGGCTATTATGGCAGAATGAATATAAGTAAATATTGATATACCTCAACTACTCCAAAACATCAGCATGTTAGCCATGGGCAGTCTGATGATGGACGCTTTTTGTTATCCTTGCTGCCAAGTATTGGCATTCCCTGAAATTCCGCTTCCTTTTCAATGTCAGCCAGCAGATCCCTTCTTGTCGATTCGGCCATGATTCTCACCCTGATTGTGATCGGGGTGGCGGGATACAAGTATTCTCCCTTGTTGCTGCCCAAGGCCGATGTGACCGTCAGCCCCAATCCCGGTTGCAACCTGCACCTCGGAGCCTGTAGCGTTACTATGCCCGCGGGCGGCAAGCTCGATTTTTCGCTGACACCCAGGCCGATTCCGGTTACTGCGCCGCTGGAATTGGTTGTCGAACTCGATGGATTTGCGGCTGACAAGGTTGCGGTTGACTTTGCCGGGGTCGATATGGCGATGGGTTTCAACCGCCCTACCCTCGCTGCTACCGGCCCGGGACGCTTTTCCGGGCAAACCACCCTGCCGGTCTGTGTCACAGGGCGGATGGTCTGGCAGGCGACCGTGCTGATAGAAACCGGCCGCACCCGCATCGCCGTGCCTTTCCGCTTTGATGCCGGACCGTAAGGCAGAGGCATCATGATGAAAGTTGACGGAATATGAGAGGACTGCTGGTTGCAATCAATGTGTTGCTGATATTCGTGATTCTCGGCTTGGTCCTTTACTGGCATCCCGAGCAGGGGGGGGTGCCTGCGTCCGGCAATCAGCCCCCTCACACCGTACTGAATGTTCCGCTTGCCGCGCCACCGGTTGGTGGCGACTTCACTCTGGATGGCCCCGCAGGTCCGTTTGCGCTGGCTGAGCTGCGTGGCAAGCTGGTGGTGCTGCAATTCGGTTACACCTACTGCCCCGATATATGTCCGACGGGGCTATCGATCATTGCCCAAATGCTGGCCAGTTTGACTCCGGTCGAGTTGGCCAGGGTCCAGGTGTTGTTTGTCAGCGTCGACCCGGAACGCGACAACGTCGCGCGACTTGTCGAATACACAACTTTCTTTCACCCGTCCATCATCGGCCTGACAGGCCAGTCGGCACGTCTCGCCGAAATCGCTGGCCGGTATGGCGCCGCATTCGTCCGGCAGGACAACGTCTCGGCGGGCGGCTACGTCATCGACCACACTGCGCTGACCTACCTGATCGACCGGGACGGCCGTCTGGTTGCCAGTCTGCCCCATGCCTTGCCGGCTGAGCAATTGGCCGCTGAAATTCGCAAACACCTACCCAACAACTGAATGGCGCATGGAGCCCGACATACATGAAACATTCACTCCCGCTTGTCCTCCTTGCCTTGATCGGTTGCGCCGCTCCGGCCTGGTCTGCCGGCATGGCCGACCAGGTTAGCGTGATCGATCCCCATGTGCGCCAAGCGCCTCCCGGAGCCAAAGTCACCGGCGCGTACATGACCCTCAGGAATGCCGGCGACAGGGCAGTCCCGCTGGTCACGGCGGGCTCGGTGGCCGCCCACATCACTGAACTGCACAATCACATCAATGATGGTGGCGTGATGCGTATGCGTCAGGTCAAGGAAATCGTCGTGCCGGCCAAGGGCGAAGTGATGCTCAAGCCCGGTAGCTACCATGTCATGCTGATCGACATGAAGGCGCCGCTCAAGGATGGCGACACGGTTGCCATCACGCTCGGTTTTGCCGACGGCAGCAGCAAGACCATCGACGTGCCGGTGAAAAGGCCGACAGCCGCGATGTTGCCCAAGGGCGACATGGATCACAGCAAGATGAAGCACTGACTTTCATGATGCGAGGGCCACGCCCCCGATCATGAAAGACACCCGCCCCTACCCTTTATCCCGATTGCCTTCGTTGGCGATGGTGATGAAGTGGATCAGGCGCTGTGCATGGATTGCCCCGCTGGCGACAGCCGCCTTGATCGCGCAATCGGGCTCGTGCTCGTGACGGCAGTCGCGAAAGCGGCAGTTACCGAGATGAGCCTGAAACTCGGCGAAGCCCAGCTCGATTTCACCTCGTGTCAAGTGAGCGAGGCCAAATTCCTGTAGACCGGGAGAGTCAATCAGCATGCCGCCATCGGGCAATGGGTAGCGGCGCGCATGGGTGGTGGTGTGCTTGCCGGCATCGAGCGCAGTGGAAATTTCGCGCGTCGCCGCGCCGGCCTCGGGAATCAAGGTATTGGTGATGGTTGACTTGCCCATGCCGCTTTGGCCAACCAGTACCGAAACCTGACCGGCGAGCCAGGGCAGCAGTGGCGTGGCGTCGGTCAGGGCACTGAGTTCGACCACGGGGATATCAAGCCTGGCAAAGGGCGCGAGTTGGGCACGCGCCGCGGGCAGGCTGGCGGTCAGGTCAGCCTTGTTGAGCACGATGACAGCGCGCATCTGCTCGTGCTGCGCGGCGACGAGGGCGCGCGAGATCAATTCGGTGGAGAAGCCCGGCTCGGTGGCGACCACCAGCACGATTTGTGTCGCATTGGCGGCAATCAGTTTCTGCTTCCACAGGTCGCTGCGGTAGAGCAGCGAACTGCGCGGCGCATGGCTGAGAATCTGCGCTTCGGTGTCGTGGAGCGGCCCCAGCGTGACGCGGTCGCCGCAGGCGTAGGGGCTTTTCTTGCCGCGCGGAATGCCATTGACGCTGCGACCGTCATCCAACTCAACCTCGTAGTGGCGGCCAAAGGCGGCGACGATGGTGCCGTTTAACGTCACGAAGTTACTGAACGCAGATGCGCGATGCGCTGACTGGCGGGCGGGTGCGAGTCGTAGAACAGCGAAAACAGCGGGTCAGGTGTCAGCGTTGCCGCATTGTCGCGGTAAAGCTTGACCAGCGCGGCGATCAGCTCGTTGCTGCTGGCCTGCTTTGCTGCATACGCGTCGGCCTCGAATTCGTGGCGTCGCGACAGCCATGACATGAGCGGGGCGAAGGGGAAGGTGAAAACCGGCAACACCAGCGAGAAGAGAATCAGCGCCATTGCCGTACTCATTGCAGCGTTTTGCGCCGTCTCGCCAACGCCGACTTTCAGACCGTCGTAAAACCAGGTTTGGTCGATGATCTGGCCCAGCAGCCAGAGCAGGGCGAGCGACAGCGCGGCCATCACGGCGATGCGCTTCCAGACGTGGCGATGTTTGTAATGCCCCAACTCGTGCGCGAGCACGGCCTCGACCTCGCCCGGTACGAGTTTGTCGAGCAGGGTGTCGAAGAAAACGATGCGCTTGGCGCGGCCAAAGCCGGTGAAATAGGCGTTGCCGTGGGCCGAACGCTTCGAGCCGTCCATCACGAACAAGCCAGAACTGGCGAAGCCGCAGCGCGCCAGCAGCGCTTCGATGCGGGTTTTCATCTCACCATCGGCCAGCGGAGTGAACTTGTTGAACAGTGGCGCGATGTAGGTCGGGTAGAGCAGCAGCACCAGCAGGTTGAAGCCCAGCCAGGCGGCCCAGACGTAGAGCCACCAGCGTTCGCCCATCGCGCCCATCAGCCACAGCACGGCGAGCAGCAGGGGCGCGCCGATCAGCACGGTCAGCAGCAGCTGCTTGAGAAGATCGGCGACGTAGAGGCCCGGTGTCATCTTGTTGAAGCCGAAGCGGGCTTCGAGCGAAAAGGTGCGATACAGCGAAAATGGCAGACTGATGCAAAAGCCGGCTATGCCGACGCTGGCGAACAGGGCAAGACCATGGGCGTAACCCATGTCGGCAAACATGCCGCGCCAGAACTGGTCGAAGGCAGTTAGCAGGCCGCCGAAGGAGAATAGCAGCAACAGCACGGCGTCGACTGCCAGTTCGATGATGCCGAGGCGAATCTTGGCGCGCGAGTAGTCGGCCGCTTTCTGATGGTCGGCGAGGTCGATGCGGTCGGCAAATTCGGCGGGCACCGTGGCGCGATGCGCAGCAACATGCCGCAGCTGACGCAAGGCCAGCCACACGCGCATGCCGGTCGTCAATGCCAGCAGGGTCAGAAAGACAAGGGAGAAGAGTGCAGCCACGAGAAGTGAGATTGGGGAAATGTGCCAGAATGCAAGCTGTAAAACCGCGTGAAAGCAGGAGAATTATGGCACAAGACCAAAACGCCCTTGTCTGGCTCGACATGGAAATGACCGGGCTCGACCCTGACCGCGACCGCATCATCGAACTGGCGATGGTGATCACCAATTCACAGCTTGAGGTGGTCGCCGAAAGTGTCGCATGGGCGGTGCATCAGTCCGATGAAGTACTCGAAGCGATGGATGCCTGGAACAAGAAGACGCACGGCAAGTCCGGGCTGATCGAAAAGGTTAAAGCGTCCGCACTGGCCGAAGCCGAGATCGAGGCGCAGGCGCTCGATTTCCTCAAGCGCCATGTGCCGACGGGCAAGTCGCCGATGTGCGGCAATTCGATCTGCCAGGACCGCCGATTCATGGCGCGCTATATGCCGAAGCTGGAAACCTATTTCCATTACCGCAACCTCGACGTGTCAACGCTGAAGGAACTGTGCAAGCGCTGGACACCGGAAATCGCCAAGGGCGTCAAGAAGGGTGGCAAGCATGAGGCGCTCGCCGACATCTACGAGTCGATCGAGGAACTCAAGTATTACCGCGAGCACTTCTTGAAGCTTTGAGGCTGCTGGAATGAAACCGCGGCTGGTACTGCTGATTGTCGCCATCATTCTGATGATGGCAGCGCCGTTGCTGTTATCGGGCTGGCTGCTGTGGTCTGATATGTCAGCTGACAATCGTCTGTTGTTTGCCCAGCTCGTTGAGCCACGGATCAATCTGGCGATTTTTGTGCTGGTGGCGATGGCCTTCATTGGTGCTGCCATGGCGCGCATGTTGTGGCGTGAATACCCGGGTGAGGCATTGAAATTGGGCGAGGCGATCGGTGTGATAACCGGTCCCAACCCGGCATATCGACCCGAAGTCGGGGCGGTTGCGCCAGAGTTGCGTACGCTGGCCGAGGCCATCGGCATCCTGGCCGATCAGCGCGATGCGGCGCGCCAGGATGCCGTTGTACAGGCCGGCCAGACGCGGGCCACGCTGGAAGCCGAGCGGAACCGGCTGGCCGCGCTGATGGCAGATCTGCCGTTGCCGGTGATGGTCTGCAACCTGGATGGACGGATCCTGCTCTACAACAATCGGGCTCGACTGCAGGCAAGTGCGCTGCTACCCGATCTACATAGTTCGAGTACGGTGATCGGGTTGGGGCGTTCGATCTACGGGGTGTTCGATCGCTCATTGATTTCGCATGCGCTGGATTCCCTGCAGCATCGCCTCGAACGCGAAGGCAGTCAGCCGCTGGCCAGCTTTATTACCACCACGCGCGCCGGCCAGTTGATCCGGGTGCAGATGGCGCCGGTAATCGCCGCGCCCGGCGTCACTCCGGAAGATGCGGCGGATAAACCGTCGCAGCGCAGTATTGGCGGCTACGTGCTTGTCCTGGAAAACATTACCCGTGCCCTGGAAAGCGGTGCGCAATGCGACCGCACGGTGCAGGTGCTGGCGGACGATACGCGGGCTGCGCTGGCGGGCATTCGCGGCAGTTTGCAGGGTTTGCGCACGGCGCCCGATGCGGCCAGGATCAAGGCGGCGGTGGATGCGATCAATGACGAATTGCAGATTCTGACGGTACGCCTGAACCAGTCGGCACAGGAATATGCCACCACCCTGGTGAATCGCTGGCCGCTCGAGGAAATGCTCGGTGCCGATCTGGTGATGGCGGTGGGACGGCGCATCGAAAGCCGGCTCGGCGTGAAGGCCAAGATCGATGACGTGGTGCAGGGTCTGTGGGTGAAGGTCGACAGTTATTCGATCACCCAGGCGCTGAGCTTCCTGACCTCCAAGCTCGAAGAGAGTTTTGCGGTCAAGCTGGTGCGGCTGCGCCTGATGCACAGTGGCCGCATGTTGCAGCTGGAATTGCGCTGGGCCGGCACGGCCGTATCCTCTGAAACCCTGCTGGGTTGGCAGATCGAACCCATGTCGGTAGCGGGGGAGACCACGCCGCTGACCTTGCGCGACGTGACCGATCGCCACGGCGGCCAGTTGTCCTGCGGTCGCGATTCGGCGATCCAGCAATCATTCTTCCGTTTGCAGATTCCGGTGGCCGAAGCGCAGATTGCCGGCGAGGGCGCCAATCTGGTGCACGTGGAGAGCCGACCGGAATTCTACGATTTCGACCTGTTCAAGCGCGTCGGCGAGGATCATGCGCACGACGACATGCCGCTTGCCGATCTCGCCTATACGGTGTTCGATACCGAAACCACGGGACTGGAACCCTCGGCCGGTGACGAGATCATCCAGATCGGTGCGGTGCGCATCGTCAATGGCCGCCTGTTGCGCTTCGAAAATATCGACCAGTTGGTTGATCCGCAGCGCCGCCTGCGCCTGGAAAGCATCAAGATTCACGGCATTACCGAAGACATGGTGCGCGGTCAGCCGACCATCGCCACCGTGCTGCCGCAGTTCCATAGCTTCTGCGAAGATACCGTGCTGGTGGCGCACAATGCCGCCTTCGACATGCGCTTTCTCCAGCTCAAGGAAGAAAAACTCGGTGTCCGCTTCAATCATGCGGTGCTGGATACCCTGCTTCTGTCTGCGTTGGTTCATCCCAATCAGGAAAGCCACAAGCTCGAGGCCATCGCCGAACGTTTTGGCATCACCATCATCGGCCGCCATACCGCGTTCGGTGATGCCATAGTGACCGCCGAGGTATTTCTGCGCCTATTGCCGATGCTTGCCGAAATGGGCATTCACACGCTTGGCCAGGCGCATGCCGCGGCTGAAAAAACCTACTACGCACGCCTCAAATACTGAACCCTTATGAGCACTTCGCGCCCCACCCTGCATAGCCAACTGGCGGCCATGATCCGCCGCAAGCCGATCACTGTCACCCCCGATAGCACGTTGCGCGAGGCCGTGCTGTTGATGTCCGAGCATCGCATCGGTTCGATCATCGTCGTCGAGCCCGAGAGTGGCCGGCCGCTCGGTATCTTCACCTTGCGCGACCTGTTGCACCGCGTTGCCGCGAAGCACTACGACCTCGACCAGATGGTGATGTCGGTGATGAGCGGTTCGGGCCTGCTGATGCTCAACTGGCGTGCCACCGTGTATCAGGCGGCGCTGATGATGGCGCGCAACGGTGTGCACCATGTCATCGTCGTCGATGCCACCGACAAGCTGGTGGGCATCGTTTCGCAGGAAGACATCTACGAACTGCAGAGCGGTGGCGGCAAGGCGATCTCCGGTGCCATTCGCGGTGCGCGCGACATGGAAGGACTGATCGCCGCCGCCGATGATATCCATCGTCTCGCTGAACGCACGTTGGCCGAGGGCACCGCCGCCGAGGCGCTCACCCAGCTGATTTCGACGCTCAACGATCATTTGGTCGTGCGCCTGATCGAACTGACCAAGCTCGAATTCGACCTGCCGAAAGTACCGTGGACCTGGCTGTCTTTCGGTTCCGAAGGGCGCTTCGAACAGACGCTGTCCACCGATCAGGATAACGGCCTGGTCTTTGCCGCACCCAGCAAGCAGGCAGATGAAGTGCGCGCGGCCCTGCTGCCCTTTGCCGCCGAGGTCAACCGGCGCCTGGATGTCCTTGGTTTCCCCTTGTGCAAGGGCAATGTGATGGCGAGCAATCCGGAGCTCTGTCTGTCTCTTGACGAATGGCACCAGCGTTATGCCAAATGGCTGCGCACGACGACGCCGCAGGCTTTGCTCGATGCGTCGATTTATTTCGATTTCCGCCCGCTCTACGGCGATGAGGCCCTGGCCGGGGAGCTTTCCGAATGGCTGCGCAAGAACATTCCGGGCGCCACGCTGTTTTTGCGTTTCATGGCCGAGAACGCCCTGCGCGCGCGGCCGCCGCTCGGCATCATCCGCGATTTCACCTTCGACAACAGCAAGGAATTCCCCCACACCATTGACTTGAAGGCCAGTGGTACGCGATTGTTCGTCGATGTGGCACGCATTCTCGCGCTGGCCAACGGCATTGGCGAATCCGGTACGCCGCAGCGCCTGCGCGCCGCCGCCGAAAAGGGCAAGATCGGCCGCGATGACGTCGCCGCACTCGTCGATGCTTTTTTCTTCCTGCAGCAAATGCGCCTGCGCCAGCAGCAGCAAGGTACGCCGCTGGGCCTGGCCAACCGCGTCGATCCCGACACACTCAACGAGCTTGACCGGTTTGTCCTCAGGGAATCATTCAAACAGGCCAAGAAATTGCAGAACCGCATCCGTCTGGATTATCGACTCTGAGCCGCGCCACCCATGAGCCAGTCCACCGCCTTTCTCAAGCTCATTGAGTCGCGCCACTCGATCCGCGCCTTCCTGCCCGAGGCCGTGCCGCGCCAGACCATCGAACAAATACTCGCCACAGCGGCGCGTGCGCCGTCCGGCACCAACACCCAGCCCTGGCATGTGCATGTAATGACCGGCACCCGGCGCGACCAGTTGGTGAGGGCGGTCTGCGATGCCTATGACCATACGGCCGCCGATCACGAGTATGAATATGACTACTATCCGACGGAGTTCTTCGAACCCTACCTGTCGCGGCGGCGCACGGTAGGCTTCGCGCTGTATGGACTGCTGGGCATCGCCAAGGGCGATCGGGCCGCCATGCAGGCCCAACACCGGCGCAATTATGAATTCTTCGGCGCACCGGTCGGCCTGATGTTCTCCATCGACCGGCGGCTCGGCAAGGGTAGCTGGCTCGATTACGGTGGCTTCCTGCAAAACGTCATGTTGGCGGCGCGCGCCTGTGGCTATGACACCTGCCCGCAAGCCGCCTGGGTGCAGTTCCACCGCGTTGTCAGTACCCAACTGGCGCTGCCGAATAACGAGCAACTGGTGTGCGGCATGGCGCTCGGCCGTGCCGATCCGGCGGCACCCGCGAACCGTCTGGTCAGTGAGCGCGTAACCCTCGCCGAGTTCGTCCAGTTCCATGAATAACTGCAGACGCCGTACCCTATATGGGGCATTTCATCCCAGCCGCGCCGACTTTCAGGAATTTCCATGCCTACAGTAATGCCCAACATTGAGCTGATGTTGGCTGTCATTCTCGGCATCCTGCTGGGGGCCGGCCTGATGTGGGGTGCGCTGTCCGGGCGCGTGCGTGATGCACGCGAAACGCTGACGCAACAGGCAACCGAACTGGCCAAGTTGCGCGAACGCGCCGAGATGCTGCATGCCGAACTTGAGCGCGAACGGGCCGTGGGGAGTGAAAAAATTGCCGCCCTTGAAGAGGCGCGCGGCGTTTTCGCCGATGCCTTTCGCGCTTTGTCGACCGAGGCCCTGCATCGCAACAACCAGGCGTTTCTCGATCTGGCGAAAGTCACGCTCGAAAAACATCAGGAAACCGCCAAGGGCGAGCTGGAAAAACGCCAGCAGGCCATCGGCGAGCTGGTGACGCCGATTCGCGTCTCGCTTGAAAAATTCGAGCTGCAGGTGCAGGGCGTCGAAAAAGCGCGCATCGACGCCTACGCCACGCTGTTCGAACAAGTGCGCGCGCTCGGCGACGGGCAGGGGCAGTTGCGGCGCGAAACCGCCAATCTGGTGCGCGCGTTGCGCGCACCACATGCGCGCGGCCGCTGGGGCGAACTGCAACTCAAGCGCGTCGTCGAAATGGCCGGCATGCTCGACCACTGCGATTTTTATGAACAGGAGTCGGCCGATGGCGATGAGGGCAAGTTGCGCCCCGACCTGATCGTGCGCCTGCCCGGCGGCAAGCAACTGGTGGTTGATGCCAAGGCGCCGCTGGCGGCTTATCTCGATGCCATCGAGGCTGAAGATGATGAAACGCGCCGCAAGAAATTGCTCGACCACGCCCGTCAGGTGCGCGAACACATCACCAAACTCTCGCGCAAGTCTTACTGGGAGCAGTTCCAGCCCGCGCCGGATTTTGTCGTGCTGTTTTTACCCGGTGAGATGTTTTACAGCGCCGCGCTGGAAGTCGACCCCGGCCTGATTGAAAGCGGCGTCGAGCAGCGCGTCATCCTGGCCACGCCGACCACGCTGATCGCGCTGCTGCGTGCGGCGGCCTATGGCTGGCAGCAGGAGGCACTGACCGAAAATGCCCAGAAGATTTCGCAACTCGGCAAGGAACTGTACGAACGCCTCGGTACGCTGGCCGAGCATTGGGCCAGCGTCGGCAAGAATCTCGCCGACTCGGTTGCGGCCTACAACAAGGCGACCGGGTCGCTCGAAAGCCGGGTGCTGGTCACCGCGCGCCGCTTCAAGGAACTGCAGGCGGTAACTGGCGACAAGGAGATTCGCGATCTGACGCCGGTGGATGGCGCGCCGCGGTTGCCGCTGGAAGGTTAGCCCTCCCCCTCCCAGCCTCCCCCTCGCGGGGGAGGTGACTGTTGACTCGCTTTGCTCGTTGATAACGGGGAACTCCCGTTCATGCATGGGAGCGGATTGCGGCTGGCGCCGCGTGCCACTTTGCCTTGGGGCGGCCCGGCGGCAAAGCTGCTTTGGAGATGCATCCTTCTTCCTCCAAGTGGGCGCGGAAAATTATTGCTGGTTTGCCTTGATGCGCTCTGAAGCGCGGCGGAACAGTTGTAATGCTTCTGTGCGTCGTCCGGCGGCTTCGGCGGCACGCGCCTGTTCGAGCAACTGGTTGATGCCGGCTTCTTCGCCGCCGGTATAGCTGAGGGCGGCGCTTTGCTGCTCGGGCTGGCCACGCTTGGCTCGGATCACCAGCGCGTTGGGGGCCTTGGCGGTGGGTTTCGCGCCGCTCGCCGTCTTGTCAGCGCCGACTTTCGGTGGCGTTGGTTGCGCTTTAAGTTCGGTCAGCGCCTTGCGATAGGCAGCGAGCGCTGCACCGCGTTGCCCCTTCGCTTCAGCCAGGCGCGCCATGCGCAGGTGTTCTTCGACCCGGTCAGACACAGGAGTGGAGCGCTGGGGCTTGGGCAGGGGGTTGGCGACAGCTGCGCGCGCCAGTTCGGCAAAGTTTTCGGCGCTGGTAAAGGTCTGGGCGATCCGGTAATTACCCTGGCGCATCGCCCAGGCAACGGCGTCGTCCTCGAAGTCATTTTTCATGGCCGGGTTGGCGCCGGCGGCCATGAGGCGCTGGGCGATGGCTTCATGGCCCTCGCGGGCCGCCATCATGACCACCGTGGAGCCATTGGTGGAGCGGGCGTTGACGTCGGCGCCGGCAGTTAGCAGGCGCTCGGTGAGTTCGGCGTGGCCGGCAAAGACGGCGTAGTGCAAGGCGGTCCACTCGCGCTCGGCACGGTTGCTCCGATTCGGTGCGGCGCCGCGCTCAAGCAGCCACTGCATCGCCGCGCGCTTGCCTTTCCAGGCCGCCAGCATCAGCGCGGTTTCGCCCTGGCGGTTGATGCGGTTGAGGTCGGCGCCGCGCTCGACAAACAGCTCCATGAGGGGAATGTTCCCCTCCCAGGCGCCGATCATCAGGCCGGTGCCGATCAGTGCGCCCTCGAAATTCGGGTCGAGGCCTTCATCCAGCCAGGCGCGTGCCTGGCTGACGTTGCCGAGTTCCATGGCCACCGAAAAACGGCTCGGATCGGGCAACTCGGCTTGCGCAGTGACAGGCAGAAGCTGGCAAACAGTCAGGAAAAGCAAAACAATCAGACGATTCATTTTCATGGGGATGCGGCAGTAAAGGAGTGCAGTCTACCTGTTGCGGTAGCATTCGCTCCATGACGGCGATTTCTCAAGAAGCCCGCCGGGCCACTCTGCCAGCGTTGCGGTTCGGTTTCTCCACACTGGCGAGCGTGCTGCTGCATGCCGTCGTGCTCTGGCCGTTCGGCTTTTTCGCGCAACCTCCCGCGCCGCAGCCCAGTCCGGCACTTGAAGCCGTTCTGCTGGCTCCCTTGTTGGCCACCCAGGAAACGCCAATCAAACCCGCGCCAGCCGAACCGGAGGTAAAACCCGCACCAAGCGCCGTACCGCCAGCGCCGACTATTGCACCAAAGCCGCGCGAATTGCAGGGGCGTGCGCTCAACACTGCACTGGCGGCTATCGCAAAGCTCGATTTTTATCCGCGCGAGGCGATCGAGCGGGGCATCGAAGGCGATGTCATCGTGTTGCTGACCTTGACGCCGAACGGCGGAGTCGCCGCAGCAGCGGTGGCAACCAGTTCGGGCCACCCCATTCTTGATGCAGCAGCGCTCGTGGCGGTGCGTGGCATCAACGGCCTGCCCGCCGCGCAGCGCCAGGTTTTACTGCCGGTACGCTTTCGACTGGATTAGCAGATTTTGCAGGCTTCCACTGGCAGTTTGCGTGCCATCCAGCCGGGGCCGGCCATGCTGCCGGCCATGCCTTCGGGGACGTTGTAGACCTGCGTCAGGCCCTGCATCTTGAGAAAGCGCTGCACCTGCGAGGTGCGGTTGCCGGTGCGGCAGATCAGGGCAATCGGCGCATTCATGTTGCCGCCGGTCTTGGCCAGCACTTCCTTGAGGAAACCGGCGGCGCCCTGCGGATGGATCATGTTGATAAGGGTGGCGCCCTGGGCGACGCCGGTCTGCTGCCACTCGGGCGGGGTGCGGATGTCGATTAGGGTGATCTTGCCGCTGCGGGCGGCTTCGAAAGCCTCGTTGGGCGTCATTTCCTGTGCACTGGCGAAGCTGCTCAGCAGGGTCAGCAACATGGAAGCAATAAGAAAATATCTGGTCATGGGGATGAAATATTGTCGTTATGGTTTTTTGTGGCCGGCGATTGTAACCCGGCCGCTCCCCGACCCGATGGCCCGGCCAATGTGCGTCCTTGTTTAATATTGGTAGTTCAATGGCTTGTTGATGATTTTCGTCTCAAAGAGTTTATGGTGTTATCCATGCGTAGCCTTATCGTGATCGAGCTGTTTCGCCGTCCTGCCAGTACCAAGGGGATTTTCTTCGGTCTGCTCTTTGCGCTGCTGCTAACCCTGCCCGCACAGGCAGTCAATCGTCTCGCTGCGGCCGATAGTCCGTATCTGCGCCAGCACGCCGACAACCCGGTCGACTGGTATCCATGGGGCGACGAGGCCTTTGCAAAGGCACGCAGCGAAAACAAGCCGGTATTCCTCTCGATTGGTTACAGCAGTTGCTGCTATTGGTGCCGTGTCGCCGATGAGACGTTCTATCGCAATCCGGCCATTGCCGCGCAAATGAATGCCGGCTTCGTCAATATCAAACTGGATCGCGAACAACGGCCCGATCTGGACCGGATCTACATGGCGGCGACGCATCTGCTGGGGGGGCAGTGGCGGCTGGCCCAACAACCTCTTCCTGACCCCGGCACGCGCCGAATTGCTGCAGCATCGCGCCACCCGAACGCTGGCCTTCGTTACTGGCCGTCATGGATAAACCGCAACCGGTGACAAAAGCGCCTGACCAGCCGGACGCCACTGACAGCGCACAGGTGGTGAGTGTTGCCGCGCGCTGGCATGTGAACGCCAACCCCGCCAGCTTCGATTATCTGATTCCCACGCAACTGGAGTTTACCGGCACCAATCCGTTGACGATTCGTTACCCGGCGGGCAAGCGATTCAGTGCGGCCTTTGCTCGCGAAGCCATCTCTGTATATTCGGGCACGGTTGCCATCGATGCCGATTTTGCCGACCAACAGCGGCCCGCGCAACTTCGGCTGCGCGTCCAGGCCTGCAGTGACGAAATATGCCTGCCGCCAGCCACTTTGCCGGTGCCATTACACTGACCACGGCAGGGGCCGGCTTGGTATAGTCCGTCCCGATGCTTGCCTACCTGATCCGCCGCCTGTTCTACGCCCTGCCGATCCTGATCGGGGTGAACATCATCACCTTCGCGCTGTTTTTCGTCGTCAACACGCCCGACGACATGGCGCGCATGCATCTTGGTGCAAAGCGCGTCACCGCGGAAGCGATCGAAAAATGGAAGGGCGAGCGCGGTTACGACAAGCCGCTGTTCTGGCGGTCCGATGCTACTGGTGCCGACAAGCTTACCGACACGATTTTCTTCGGCAAGTCAGTGAAGATGTTTGCCCTCGACTTCGGCCGCGCCGACGACGGCCGCGACATCGCACGCGAAATCAGGGCGCGCATGGGGCCGAGTCTCGCCGTGGCTGTGCCGGTGTTCGTGCTCGGCCTGTTTTCCGCCATCAGCTTTGCGTTGCTGCTGGTGTATTTTCGCGCCACCTATCTGGATTTTGCCGGCGTGGTGCTGTGCGTGGCGATGATGTCGATTTCCAGCCTGTTCTACATCATCGGCGGCCAGTGGCTGGTCTCGAAGATCTGGCATCTGGCGCCGATTTCCGGCTATGCCGAGGGGCTCTCGGCCGCCCGCTTCGTCATCCTGCCGGTGCTCATCAGCCTGATTGCCGGCATCGGTTCGTCGGCGCGCTGGTATCGCACGATCTTTCTTGAGGAATACACCCGCGACTATGTGCGCACGGCGCGTGCCAAGGGCCTGCCGGAGCGTCTGGTGCTGTTCCGTCATGTGCTGCGTAACGCCCTGATCCCGATCCTGACGGGTGCGGTGGTGCTGATTCCGACGCTGTTCATGGGCAGCCTGCTGATTGAGGCCTTTTTCGGCATTCCCGGCCTGGGCAGCTACACCATCGACGCCATCAACGCTCAGGACTTCGCCGTGGTGCGGGCGATGGTGTTCATCGGCTCGGCGCTTTACATCGTCGGGCTGCTGCTCACCGACATTTCCTACACGCTGGTCGATCCGCGCATTCGGCTGCAATGAGGGCTGCAAAGAGAAAAATGAACGCTGCTGCCAATACTAGCCGGTCTGCCCGCGGGAGGCTTTGCCGTGCCGCGTAGCTTCATTGACCACCTCGTCGTTACCGCGCCGAACCTGGAAGTCGGTGCCGCGTATGTGCGCAGCACGCTGGGCGTAGCGCCTCAGCCCGGCGGCGAGCATGCGCGCATGGGCACGCACAATCTGTTGCTGCGGTTGGGCGATGATCTGTATCTCGAAGTGATCGCCACCAACCCGAATGCCCCGGTGCCCGCGCGCCCGCGCTGGTTCGCCCTCGACACCCTAGAGCAGGATGCGGCAGCGGCGCTGACTTCCTGGGTGGTACGCACGCCAGATATCCAGGCCAGCGCGGCGGCTTGTACGGAAAGGCTTGGCAGCATCGAACCGATGTCGCGCGGCGCGCTCGACTGGCGCATCACCATACCTGCTGATGGCCTGCCGCCGCTGCACGGACTCGCCCCGGCATTGATCGAATGGCAGACGGATGGCCACCCCGCCGCCCGGCTGGCAGATCACGGCCTGTCGCTCGCAAAATTCGAACTGTTTCATGCGGAACCCCAACGCGTTTCCCGTCTGCTGACATCCCTTGAGCTTGAGGGGCCGTTCGCTGTCTCGCCGCTGTCTGCCGGCCACACACCCTACCTTGTGGCGCATATCAATACGCCGCAGGGGCTGCGACTGCTGACTGTACAACATGCTGCAAATTAAGTTCGTCCTGCTCTGGTCGGATCTCCTGTTCTTCGTGCTCATCGCCGCAGTGGTGGTTGGCGGCGTGTGGGCGGGGCGGGTCGAACACTTGCGGCTGGCCTGGCGGCAGGTGGGGCAAAGCCGGGTCGGCATGGCGACGGCGACGGTGCTGATTGCCTTTGTGCTGGTGGCCCTGCTCGATTCGCTACATTACCGCGAGCGGCTGCCGGGTGATCAGGAAAACTATGCGGTCGAGGTGCGCTCGGCGCTCGATGCGACACTGACCGGCCTGCGCACGCGCGCTGAAAAAACCTATTCCGCCCCGCTGGCGACCCACCTGTTTGCCAAGGAATCACTTGACACCGATCTGGGACGCAGCTTTCCGCGCCTGAAACATGGCGGGGCGCATCTGGGCGACGATCTGGCGGCGCACGATAGCGATATCGCTGCCAAGGCGGTCAAGGGCCTGGGGCTGGGACTGCTCGGCACACTGGTGTTCGGGCTGGTAAGCCTGCCGTTGCGCCGCGCTGCCCCGCATCTGGCCTGGAACGCCCAACTGCTCACGGTGCTGGTGCTGTGCCTGCTCGCCGGGGCTGTCGCAGTGCTGGCGGGTGACTACCATGTGCTGGGTACCGACAAGGTGGGGCAGGATGTGCTGTATCTGACGCTGAAAAGTGTTCGCACCGCGATCCTGATCGGCACGTTGACCACGCTCATCATGTTGCCGGCAGCCGTGTTTCTAGGCCTGCTGGCGGGTTATGCCGGCGGCTGGATCGATGATGTGATCCAGTATCTCTACACCACGCTCAACTCGATTCCCGGCGTGCTGCTGATCGCAGCTTCCGTGCTGATGATGCAAGTGGTCATCGATACCCATCCCGAATGGTTCGCGACGACGGCGGAACGTGCCGACGCACGTTTTCTGGCACTCTGCGCGATTCTCGGCATCACCAGCTGGACCGGATTGTGCCGCCTGTTGCGCGGCGAAGTGCTGAAACTGCGCGAACTAGAATATGTGCAGGCGGCCCGGGCGCTCGGTGTTTCGAGCGCGCGCATCCTCTGGCGGCATGTGCTGCCCAATGTCATGCACATCGTCATGATCGCCATCGTCATGGACTTTTCGGGGCTGGTGCTGGCCGAGGCGGTGCTGTCCTATGTCGGCATCGGCGTCGATCCCAACACCATCAGCTTCGGCACCATGATCAACACCGCGCGCATGGAACTGGCCCGCGATCCAATGGTCTGGTGGTCGCTGGTGGCGGCCTTCGCTTTCATGTTCGTGCTGGTGCTGGCGGCGAACCTGTTTGCGGATGTCATGCGTGATGCGTTCGACCCGCGGGTCGTCAAGCTATGAGCCTCCGCCGGGCCGCCCCAAGGAGGCGACAAGCCAACAAACCGGAAGCCGCGGAGCGGCTGAACATCCGTCACCCCCTTCCGGGGGAAGGGGGCTGGGGGGAAGGGGTGCGACGATGAGTTTGTTATCTGTCCGCGATTTGTCGGTGGCGATTGGCGCGGCAGAGCCGGTTGACGGCGTGTCGTTCGAGATCGGCGCCGGCGAAACTTTTGCGCTGCTCGGCGAATCCGGTTGCGGCAAGTCGCTGACGGCGCTGGCGCTGATGCGCCTGCTGCCCGAGGCGGCGCGCATTGCCGCGGGCAGCGTGCAGTTTGCCGGACAGGAGCTCTGTGCATTGACCGAAGCGCAGATGCGCAGCGTGCGCGGCGGGAAAATCGGCATGATCTTTCAGGAGCCGGGGGCCAGCCTCAACCCGGTGATGACCATCGGCGCGCAGATTGCCGAGGCACTGAAGTTTCATACCGGCAAAGCGCAGGGCGAGAAAATCGTCGAACTGCTCGCCGCCGTCGGCATTCCCGATCCGGCGCGCCGCGCCACGGAATATCCCTTCCAGATGTCGGGCGGCATGAAGCAGCGGGCGATGACCGCGATGGCGCTGGCCGGCGAGCCCGAGCTGTTGATCGCCGACGAGCCGACTACCGCGCTCGACGTCACCATTCAGGCCCAGGTGCTCGATTTGCTTGATGGCCTGCGCCGCGAACGGCGCATGGCGATGCTGCTGATCAGCCACGATCTCGGCGTGGTGGCGCAGATGGCTGATCGCATTGGCGTGATGTATGCCGGCCAACTCGTTGAAGTAGCACCGCGCGCCGCCTTCTATGCTGCGCCGGGGCATCCTTACACGCGCCGGCTGTTTGCTGCGCTGCCCGATGCGGCGTCCGCGGATAAGGCGGCGTACCCCATGCGGGGCATTGCATACCCGCTGCGGGGCACTCCGTCCCGCCAGCGCCGACTTTTGACAATTCCCGGCAGTGTGCCGCCACTTGGGACGCAGCATGCCGGGTGCCGCTTTGTCGAACGTTGCGGCGAGGCCTTGCCGGTGTGTCGCTCCACGCCACCGCCATGGCGCGAGTACACGGCGGGTCAGCAGGTGCGCTGCCATCTCGAAACAGCGCACACCCTGCCGGCGGAAAGTGCCGATTTTGCGGCGCGCGCAAAAGTCGGCGCTGGTGAGACGGCGTTGCTGGAAGCAAGTGATCTCAAGGTGCATTTCCCGATCCGGCGCGGCGTATTGCAACGTGTTGTCGGCCACGTGCGCGCGGTCGATGGCGTAACCATTGCCCTGCGGGCCGGTCGCACAGTGGCATTGGTGGGTGAGTCGGGCTGCGGCAAGACGACGGTCGGCAAGGCCATCCTCGGGCTGCAGCCGCCGACCGGCGGCACAGTGAAATTGCAGGGCAAGCTGTTGCAGGGGTTGGCCCCGGCAGCAATGCAGATGGTCTTCCAGGATCCGTTCGGCTCACTCAATCCGCGCCTGCGGGTTGGCGAAATTATTGCCGAGGGATTGCGGGCGCTGGCGGTGGCCGGTGATCCGGCCTTGCGCGTTGCCGAACTCCTGGAACAGGTTGGCCTCTCGGGCGACATGGTGGGGCGCTATCCGCACGAGTTTTCCGGTGGCCAGCGCCAGCGCATCGCCATCGCCCGTGCGCTGGCAGTGCGGCCGCTACTGCTGATCTGCGACGAGCCGACCAGTGCGCTCGATGTATCGGTGCAGGCGCAAATTCTCAATCTGCTGACCGACCTACAGGCGCAGTTGGGTTTGGCCTATCTGTTCATCACCCACAACATCACGGTGGTCGACTATCTGGCGCAGGAGGTGGCGGTGATGTACCTCGGCCGCATCGTCGAGTACGGCACGGTCGATGAGGTGTTGCGCAACTCCCGCCACCCCTATACGCAGGCGCTGCTGGCAGCAGCGCCGCAGATCGAAGCGGGCCGGGACGGCAACCGGGAGTATGTTCGCGTGGCTGGTGATCCGCCCTCGCCAGCCAATCCACCGGCGGGGTGCCATTTTCATCCGCGTTGCCCCTGGGCCGAGTCGCGTTGCCGCGCAGCCTATCCCGCCCCGGCGATGCTGTCCGCAACCCATGTGGTGCGCTGTTTTCTTGCCGGGAGCTGATTCGCCCCGACTGTCTTAGGTGCCGACCAACTGTTCGAAATCGGTGACGGGCAGCGGTCTGGCGTAGAGGTAGCCCTGGGCGTAGTGGCAGCCCAGTTGTTTCAGGAAGTCGGCCTGCCCCTGGGTTTCCACACCCTCGGCAACGACCTGGAGCTTGAGCGCCTTGGCCACCTGGATGATCGCGGTGACGATCTCTTCATCCTCGCGGGAGGTGCCGATATCGGAGACGAAGGAGCGATCCACTTTCAGCAGGTGGATGGGCAGACGCTTTAGGTAGCTGAAGCTGGAATAACCGGTGCCGAAGTCATCCACCGCGATGGTGATGCCGAGTGAGGCGAGCTTGGCGAGCGCCTCGATGGCCTGTTCGGGCTTGTTCATGACCGTTGACTCGGTGACTTCCAGCTGGAGGAACTGCGCCTCAAGACCGTGGTGCCGCAGGGTGGCCTGCACCTTGTCGGCGAACTGGGGATCGTCGAGTTGCCGTGCCGAAACATTGATCGCGACTGGTCCGGTGATCTGGCCGACGTCCAGCCAGCGCCGCATCTGGCCGCACGCAGTGTCGAGCACCCAGTCGCCGATCTGGCCGATCAGACCGACTTCCTCCGCCAGGGGGATGAAATCGAGCGGGGAAACGAGCCCCACTTCGGGATCGCGCCAGCGAATCAATGCCTCCATCCCGCGGTAGCTCGCATCGCTGAGGCACACCTTGGGCTGGTAGAACAATTCGAACTCATCGTTGGCTATCGCGCGGCGCAGGGCAGCTTCCAGGCGCAGCCGCTGCTGTGCCTTGGCATTCATGGCGTCGTCAAAGAAGCAGAAGGTGCCTCGCCCGGCTTCTTTTGCGGCATACATGGCGACGTCGGCGTTACGCAGCAGGGTGGTCGCGTCGGCGCCATCCTGCGGGTAGACGCTGATGCCGATGCTTGCCCCGACATGCAGGCTTTGCCCGCCAATCTCGAAGGGGACGCCGATGCTGGCGGTGATCTTTTCGGCGATGAGCACCGCGTCGGTGATGCGGTCGACCGCTGCCATGACGACGAATTCGTCGCCGCCCTGGCGCGATACGGTATCGCTGGCGCGGACGGCATCGGTCAGCCGCCGGGCCGCCTCCAGCAGTAGTTGGTCGCCGACAAAGTATCCCAGACTATCGTTGATGACCTTGAAACGGTCGAGATCGATGAACAGGACGGCAATTTGCGCGGTCTCGCGTTCCGCCGTCTTGATGGCATGCTCGAGACGGTTTTGCAGCAACATGCGGTTGGGCAGGTTGGTCAGCGCGTCGTGGTAGGCCAGATGGCGGATATGTTCATCCTTGCGGCGCGCCTCGGTAATGTCGGTCATCACGGCGATGCGCCGGTACGGCTTGCCTGCGGCATCGATGATGGTGGTGATGCTCGTCCATTGCAGATAGGCTTCGCCGCTCTTGCGGCGGTTCCAGATTTCGCCGATCCATTCGCCGCTGCCGGACAGGTTTGCCCACATATCGCGATAGAAGTCCTCGCCCTGGTGGTGCGAACGCAACAGGCGCGGCGATTGGCCCACCGCCTCTTCGTGGGTATAACCGGTCATCGTCGTGAAAGCAGGATTCACCGACAGGATCGTGCCGTCGGCATCGGTGATCATGATGCCTTCGAAGGTATGGGCAAACACGCCAGCGGCGAGTTCCAGCGCATCCGCGTGGGCGCGCACCTGGATCAGGGCGGTTTCCTTGGCGGTGACCGTTTCTTCCAATTTCCGGTTGGTTTCCAGCAACTCAGTGTTGCGTTGCCCGAGGCTGACGCGCATGGCTTCGACAGCGGCGGCGAGTTCGTAGATTTCGTCGTCCGGGCTCGAGGGATAGTGCGCTTCGAGGACGAGCGGGTCGTCGAGCTGCCCGGCGGCCATCCGGCGCGTATGGTGGTGGATGCGCAATATCGGCCGGGTGATCATGAATTGCACCATGAGTAGGATCAGCATGGCCACCACCCCGGCCTTGATGCTGTTCAGCGCCATGACCAGGCCGAGACGCTGCCAGGTGCGGCGCAGTGGTCCGGCATCGCTGGCGGTGACCTCGAGCGTGCCGATGCGCTGGTCGGCGCCGCGATACGCATAATCGATCTCGAAAACACGGGTCAATTGGCGGGATTGGCGGCTTTCCGGGGGCTCGCCGCTGGTGGCGACATACTTGTCTTCGGCCAGCACCGCTGCGTATTCGAAATCCGGCAATTGCTGCATGCCGTTGACCAATGTCTGCAGCGCGTTGCGGTCCATCACCCACAGCCCCTGCCGGACGCTCGGCAGGTAGGCGGATTCGATCTCGAGAAAGCGCGTCTGGATGTCGCGCATTTCGCGGTCGTATTCGAGATACAGCTGCGCCGCGGTGATGAAGGTAGCGATAAAACCGCTGGCCAGCAGCGTCAGCAGCACCAGACGCCTGGCCAGGGGGCGTCTGCCAGGCATGGGCGCGGCAGGCTCGATTGGCGTCATTTGGCGGGAATGGTTGGCAGGCTCTGCGCAGCGATGCGCTGGTAGGTGCCGTCAGCTTTCATGGCGCGCAGTGCCCGCGCAGCCGGCTCCACCAGCCGGACATGTTTTGTATGCAGATACATGAACATCTCGGTGGTGGCGAGCGGCGGTTGCAACATCTTTGCCTTGATGCCGTGCTCGCGAATGATATGGTTGCCTTGCCAGCGTTCAAAAAGAATGACATCCGCACGGTTCTGGGCGAGGAGGGCGAAGAGTTGGTCGGCATCCTGCACCTTGGTGACCGGCGTGTCGGGCACCAAGCCTGACTCGAAGATCTTCCAGCCGTTGATGTAGCCCACCTGGTACTTCTTGAGGGTGTCGAATCCCGTGGTGGCAAACCGGACGCTAGTGGCATAGGCGACAAATTCGTTGTCGATGATCTTCTCGTCGATGCGTATCAGGTTGGGGTAGAGCTTTTCCAGTCCGCGGATACGCAATGCCATGCCATCGTCGAGGCCATTGCTGGCATTTATTAGCGCCCGCTCGGCGGCGGGGTAGCGGACGGCCTCGGCTGCAATGCCGATGCGCCGGAACACCTCGGGAACCAGCAGGTCGAGGAAGCCTTTCTTGTCAGGCATGAAATACGGCGCGCCGACGCCACTGTTGAGGCGTAGCGGTTCGGCATGGAGCGGTAGCGCGAGTACGGGCAACAGAAGAAAAATACTGGCGCACAGCCAGCGGATGATCGGTCTCATATGCGGATGGTAACAAAAAACCTTGGACGGCTCGGGGTTGTCGGCGACGCGGAGCGCGCGCTGCTTTTTTGCTGCCTGAGGCCGCTCGCGCTACTTTTTCGTAGGCGGATTTTTCGGTAAAGGCTTGGCCGTTTTCCTGGGGGTCGGCTTGGCTGCTGGTTTCGTGGCTGGCGGATTCGTTTTCTTGGCTCGCTTGCCTTTAGCGGCAATTGCCTTTTCGGGTGGCAACTTCGGCAGCGCCCGCGAGACCTGCTCGTGACTGGTCTTGCTGCCCAGGCGTGGCACCAGCAGACTGAGCCCGGGGCCGATCTTGGTGCGCGCAGTGATGCCATTGATCTGCTTGAGGCGTGTCACATCGATGCCGCGTTGCGCCGCCAGCTTGTCGAGCGTCTCGCCGCGCTTCAGCGTGTGGGTTTGCCAGTTGGATAGAGGCATGTCCTGCGCGGTGTGGCGCTCCAGGTTGGCGTTGAAGGTGTCTACCTTGCCGACCGGCAGCACCAGTGGACCGGCCTGGTGGCCGTTCATCACCGGCCGGTGATATGCCGGATTGAGCAGAATGAAGTCTTCGATCGACATTTCGGCCAGCCGCGCAGCAACGGCGACATCCATGCGATTCGGCTTCAGGACGGCTTTAAAGTAGGGTTCGTTGGGAATGGCGGCAAGATTGAAGCCGAACAGTTCCGGCTGCGCGACGATGTTCTTCAGTGCCTGCAGCTTGGGTACATAGAAGCGCGTTTCGGTGGGCATTGTCAGGCTGGCGTAATCGGTGGGCAGCCCTTTCGTCTGATTCTTGGCGATGGCGCGGGCGACGGCATTTTCACCCCAGTTGTAGGATGCCAGCGCCAGATGCCAGTCGCCGTGCATTTCGTAAATGGTCTGCAGATAATTCAGCGCGGCGTCGGTCGAAGCGATGATGTCGCGGCGTTCATCCACCCACCAGTTCTGGTCGAGGTTGTAGGACTTGCCGGTGGAGGGAATGAACTGCCAGATGCCCAACGCCCGTGCGCTCGACAAGGCCAGCGGATTGTAGGCACTCTCGACCATCGGCAGCAGCGCCAGTTCGGTCGGCATGCCGCGCTTTTCCAGTTCAACGACGATGTGATAAAGATAGCGCTGCCCGCGCTCGAATATGCGGCGCAGCATGTCCGGGCGGTTGAGATACCACGACTGGCGACCGGCCACCAGTGGGCTATTCAGGTCGGCCATGCCAAAACCATTGCGCATGCGCTGCCAAAGATCGTCGGGCGAGATTGTCAGGTCGATCATGGGCGGCAGGGCTGGCTGCTCCTCGATCACTTCCACAGGCAGGGGTAACGAGGGGGGCTGCGGTATCATCTGCACGCTTGGCGGCACTTGTACTTGTTCTTTAGCCGCATGACTGGCTGTGGTGCTGGCGACTAGACAGATGGCCAGCAGCAGTCGAATGTTGGTGATGAAGAACATGGGAAAACCGGGCCACGCAGAGGATGCCGAGTTTAAGCGACTTGGCGGTTGAAAGCCAGCCAGCGCCCATGCATTCAGGTATGAAATGCCAGCCGGTAATGTCATATCTGCTGGTACGCTTCCTGCGGAAATCCACAATGGCGGCGCTGGGGGCGGATGTGGATAATCGCTCGGCGCTATACTTGCCATGCCTATAACAACAGAGGAGTTACACATGAAGATTCGTACGCTAATCATCGGCCTTGCCGCTGCATCCTTTTCCCTGGCCGCACTGGCCCAGCAGCCCATTGTGATCAAGTTCAGCCACGTCGTGGCAGCTGACACCCCCAAGGGCAAGGGCGCCGAGTTCTTCAAGGTCAAAGCGGAAGAAATGACCAAGGGCCGGGTCAAGGTTGAGGTTTACGCGAACAGCACTCTCTACAAGGACAAGGAAGAGATGGAGGCGTTGCAACTCGGCGCGGTGCAGATGCTGGCGCCGTCACTGTCCAAGTTCGGGCCGCTGGGCGTCAAGGAGTTCGAGGTATTCGATCTGCCCTACATCTTCGACGGTTACGACAGCCTGCGCAAGGTGACGCTCGGCCCGGTTGGCCGGCAGTTGCTCGACAAGCTCGATGCCCGCGGCATCAAGGGCCTGACTTACTGGGACAACGGCTTCAAGTCGATGTCGGCCAACACGCCGATCAAGTCGCCGGCCGATCTCAAGGGCAAGAAAATGCGCATCCAGTCCTCCAAGGTGCTTGAGGAGCAGTACCGCACGCTCGGCGCGATTCCGCAGGTGATGGCCTTCTCTGAGGTCTATCAGGCCTTGCAGACCGGCGTGGTGGATGGCACCGACAACCCGCACTCGAACCTCTACACGCAGAAAATGCACGAAGTACAGAAGCACATGACCATCACCGACCACAACTATTTGGGCTATGCGGTGATCGTCAACAAGAAGTTCTGGGACGGCCTGCCCGCCGACATCCGCAAGCAGCTCGACGACGCGATGGAGCAGTCGACTCGCTACGCCAACCAGTTTGCCAAGGTCGACAACGACAACGCCCTGGAGATGGTGCGGAAATCCGGCAAGACGGAGATTTATACGCCGACCAAGGAGGAACTTGTTGCTTTCAAGAAAGCGATGCTCCCGGTGCACAAGAAGATGGAGTCGCGCGTCGGCAAGGAAACCATTGACCTTGTGTACAAGGCGACCGGCTTCAATCCTGCCAAGCTCTGATCTGGTCTGAATCTTCTCGCCGCACGGTGCCACGGCGCCGTGCGGCGGCGTTCGCTCAGGGATCCCGATGTTAAATAAAGCACTCAATCATATTGAGGAACTTTTGGTTACGTTCCTCATTGGCGGTGCCACCGTCATCATTTTCACGGCGGTCATGCACCGCTATCTGGCCGGCTTGAGCATTCCTGTCCTGCAGGATTGGCTGCTGACCCTGAATTTCGGCTGGGCGCAGGAACTCACCATCATCATGTTCGTCTGGATGGCCAAATTTGGTGCGGCTTATGGCGTGCGCACCGGCATCCACGTCGGCGTCGATGTGATGATCAACCAGTTGTCCGACAGCAGCCGCAGCAAGTTCATCATCTTCGGTCTGCTGGCTGGCGCGACCTTTACCGCCATTGTCGGTACCCTGGGTGCGCATTTTGTCTGGGAGAACGGTGCCCATTACAGCATTTTCACGGCGCTGGGCATTTCCACTGGCGACCTTTACGCGGGTCCCATCACTCCAGATCTTGAATGGCCGACCTGGATCGTCTATTCCGCGATTCCACTGGGCTCCTACCTGATGTGCTTTCGCTTTCTGCAGGTCATGATGCATTTCTTGCGCAGCGGCGAACTGCCGCACCACGAACACGGCCACGTCGAAGGTATCGAGGAAGACCGCGTGCCGGTGGATGTCAATCCCTATAGCATGGATGACGACCTTCACCCGCTAGATTTGAAGCATTATCAGGACGGGACAACCAAGCAATCGGAGAAGAAAAAATGAGCGCCGCAATCATATTCTTTCTCCTTGCCACCCTGATGCTTACCGGCATGCCGGTGTCGATCTCGCTTGGCCTGACGGTGCTGATTTTTCTCTTCGGTTTTACCGAAGTGCCACTCGAGGCGGTGGCACTCAAGTTGTTCACCGGCATCGAGAAGTTCGAGATCATGGCGATCCCGTTTTTCATCCTCGCCGGCAATTTTCTCACCCATGGCGGTGTGGCGCGGCGCATGATCAATTTTGCCACCGCGATGGTCGCCCATCTGCGCGGCGGACTGGGTCTGAGTTCGGTGTTTGCCTGCGCTCTGTTTGCCGCAGTGTCGGGCTCCAGCCCGGCGACGGTGGTGGCGATCGGCTCGATCATGTTGCCGGCGATGGTCAAGGCCGGCTACCCGAAGCGCTTTGGTGTCGGTGTCATCGCCTCTTCTGGCGGTTTGGGCATCCTGATCCCGCCTTCGATCGTCATGGTGATGTATGCGGTGTCCACCAACACTTCGATCGGAGCGCTGTTCATGGCAGGGGTGATTCCCGGATTGCTGCTGGCACTGTTCCTTGGTGTTACCACCTGGTATCGCGCCATGCGCGGCAATTATCCGCGCGAGCAAGCACATTCCTGGGGGGAGCGCTGGCAGACCTTTCGCAAGTCGGTGTGGGGCCTGTTGCTGATTATTGTCGTCATGGGCGGCATTTACAGCGGGCTGTTTACTCCAACCGAAGCGGCGGCGATGAGTGCAGTTTATGCTTTCGTGATTGCGGTGTTCGTCTATAAGGATCTCAAGTTCTCCGACGTGCCCAGGGTGTTGCTCAACTCGGCCAACATGAGCGCGATGCTGCTCTACATCATCACCAACGCGATGCTGTTCTCCTTCATCCTGACCAACGAGCAAATTCCCCAGGATATCGCCCAGTGGCTGCTGACATCGGGCCTCGGCATGATTGGCTTCCTCATTGTGGTGAATATCCTGCTGCTGCTGATGGGCAACTTCATGGAGCCTTCGTCGATCATCCTGATTACCGCGCCGATCCTGTTCCCGATCGCCATGAGCCTTGGTATCGACCCGATCCATTTCGGCATCATGATCGTCGTAAACATGGAAATTGGCATGATCACGCCACCCGTTGGCCTCAATCTGTATGTCGCCAGCGGCATCAGCAAGATGGGTCTGACGGAGTGCACCATAGCGGTCTGGCCCTGGCTGCTGACCATGTTGGTGTTCCTGATGCTGATCACCTATGTGCCGGAAATCTCTATCTGGTTGCCGCGCACCTTGGGAATGATGTAGCGGGCATGCTGTAGCGGCATCCGTCTCTCCAAAAGCCCGGCACTGCCGGGCTTTTTTTCTTTGGCCGCCCCGGGTGCTGGGTCAATCTGCGATAAAATGCGCAGTTGCTTGTTTTACAAATCTTATTCATTACCTTCGCTGGAGAAAATAATGGCTGTTGAACGTACCCTGTCGATCATCAAACCCGATGCTGTAGCCAAAAATGTGATCGGCAAGATCTATTCCCGCTTTGAGAGCAATGGCCTCAAGGTCGTCGCCTCACGCATGGCCTGGCTGTCCGAGCGCGAAGCCGGTGGTTTTTATGCCGTGCATAAGGAGCGCCCCTTTTTCAAGGACCTCGTGCAATTCATGAGTTCCGGCCCGGTGATGATTCAGGTGCTGGAAGGCGAGGGTGCCATCACCAAGAACCGTGACCTGATGGGCGCCACTGACCCGAAGAAGGCAGAACAGGGCACGATCCGGGCCGACTTTGCCGAGAGTATCGACGCCAATGCCGTACATGGTTCGGATGCTCCGGACACTGCCAAGGTTGAAATCGCCTACTTTTTTCCGGCACTGAGCGTTTTTTGAATATTTATTAATGGTCAATCTGCTCGATTTCGATGTTGAAGGCCTGACAGACTGGTTCGCGCAACGGGGCGAAAAGCCTTTTCGCGCGCGGCAGGTGTCGCGCTGGATTCACCGTTTTGGCGTAGATGATGTTGGGCAGATGACCGATGTGGCTAAAACGCTGCGTGCCATGTTGGCTGCAGAAGCCGAAATTCGTGGCCCGCAGTCGTTGCGTGACAGCACCGCCGCCGATGGAACGCGCAAATGGCTGCTCGGGGTCGGCAATCAGCTCGGCAATGGCAATGCGATAGAAACCGTCTTCATTCCGGAAGCGAATCGCGGCACCCTGTGCATTTCCAGTCAGGTCGGCTGTGCGCTGGAGTGTTCGTTTTGCTCGACCGGCAAGCAGGGCTTCAATCGTAATCTTTCCACCGCCGAGATCATCGGCCAGCTCTGGCATGCCAACCGGATGCTGGGGGCCGTCAGGCAGCCGGGCGTCGATGATTCGGGCGAGCGTGTCATCAGCAATGTCGTGCTGATGGGCATGGGTGAGCCGCTGGCGAACCTCGACAATGTTTCGGCTGCGCTGCGCCTGATGCTCGACGACAATGCCTACGGCTTGTCGCGCCGCCGGGTGACGGTATCTACGGCCGGACTGGTGCCGGCCATCGATCGTCTGCGCGATAGTGTGCCGGTAGCGCTGGCGGTGTCCCTGCACGCGCCCACTGATGCGCTGCGTGACGAACTGGTGCCGATCAATCGCAAGTATCCGCTGCGCGAACTGATGGCGGCGTGCCGGCGTTATCTTGAAAAAGCGCCACGCGATTTCATTACTTTCGAATATGTGCTGCTGGCGGGCATCAATGACAGCGATGCCGATGCCCATGCCGTGCTGCAACTGACGCGCACCGTGCCTTGCAAGTTCAACCTGATTCCGTTCAATCCCTTCCCCGGTTCCGACTATCGTCGGCCTACGCCAGAGCGGGTGCGGCGTTTTCAGGAAATATTGATGAACGCGGATGTCGTTGCCACGGTGCGTAAGACGCGCGGTGGCGATATCGATGCTGCCTGCGGGCAGCTGGCCGGGCAGGTTCAGGATCGCACCAGGCGGCATGAGGCGCAGGGAGGTAAGGTGCGCTCCCGCACCCACCAGACCATACCCATTACGTTGGAGGTAAATGCGTGAAGGCCAAGTTGTCGATTCTCTCGATCGCGGCACTGGTCCTGCTTGTGGCAGGCTGTGCGGGTTCTCCCGTGGACAATACAGAGTTCTCCAATGTTGATCAGGCCGTTTCACGCCAGACGGCCACGAGCGATGAGGGCAAGCGCGCCAAGGTCCATACCGAGTTGGGCAGGCTCTATCTGCAGGAAGGGAGCTACGAGGTGGCGCTTGAAAGGGCGCGTGTGGCGATCGACGCCGAGGGTGGCTATGCGCCAGCCCACAACTTGATGGCCCTGGTTTACATGGCCCTGCGCCGGAACCAATTGGCCGAGCATAGCTTCCGCCGGGCATTGCAGCTGGCTCCGGGTGACCCTGAAATAAACAATGACTATGGGTGGTTCCTTTGCCAAACAGGCAAGGCGAAGGACTCCATTACCCATTTCAGGGTGGCGATTGGCAACCCGCTGTATCAGGCTCACGGCAAGGCACTCACCAATGCCGGATTGTGCTCTCTGGTGATAAAGGACGACCGGCAGGCCGAGGAATATTTGATCCGGGCGGTGCGCATGGATCGCGCCAACTTGACCGCGCTTTACTGGCTTGCCGACATCGCCTACCGTGGCAACCGGCTTGTCGAGGCGCGGCAAATAGTCAAGGATCTGCATGCCAGACTGGAACCCACCCCGGAGTCTGCCTGGCTGGCGCTGCGGATCGAGAGAAAGCTCGGCGACCGTGAGGCCGAGGCGCGGTTTACCGGCATTCTTCATCGCAGGTACCGTGATTCGCCCGAGCAGCAAAAACTGTCGCGCGGGGAGTTCGATTGAAAGACATAACGCAATCTTCCTTGGCTATTGACGACACAGAGGCAGTGGATCGATCTGTGGTGGTGGTGGCTGCCTCGGTAACTGTCGGACAGCGCCTGCGAGTCGCGCGTGAGGCAGCGCAACTTTCAGTTCACGAGGTGGCCGATTCGATCAAGTTCAGCCCGCGCCAGATCGAACTGCTTGAGGCTGGCGATCACGCTGCCTTGCCTGGCAACACCATTGTGCGTGGCTTTGTGCGCGGCTACGCCCGCTTGCTGAAGCTCGACGGCGATGAACTGCTGCGCTTGCTTGACGCGGATGCCCCCATTGTGCTGGCCGATGTGCGCGTGCCAGACAACATGGGAGTTGCCAGCGTGCCGGGGACGCGTCAGTTGTCCCCTCTCGTGTCGGTGACGATTATTTTGGCGTTGGCGGCTTTACTGCTTGGTTTGTGGCATTTCTTTGTTCCACTGCCAACCGAAGCTGTTGTCGCAGCAGGTAATCGGCTCTGGTCGGCACCGCAGACATTATGGACTGCCGCGCCCAACCCCGAGCTTGTTCCCGCAGTTCCTGCCGCTTCACCACAAGCAGCAGATGCAGTTCTCCCGCCGGGGGCAGCGCCAATTCCAGCGGAAATCACTCCCGCAGCAGCGCCTGCCGTGCCAGTTTCACCAGTTGCCACAAGTGACGCGGCCCTGCATTTTGTCTTTCATGGACGCTCCTGGGTTGAGGTCAGTGATGTCACCAGGCAAAAACTGCTTTCAGGCGAGAGTCCCGCGGGTAGCCGTCTGACAGTCAACGGTCGCCCACCCTTCGATATCGTGATCGGCAATGCCAGCAGGGTTTCCTTGAGCTATGGTGAGCGTTTGATCGATCTGACACCCCACACACGTGCCGAAGTAGCGCGGCTGACGGTCGAGTAATGAACGCTGTTCTCTCCGCAGCGCCGGTGCGCCGGTTAACGCGCCGTGTCATGGTCGGTAAGGTTGCCATTGGTGGCGGTAGCGGCACGCTCACTGGCGATGCGCTCAGCACCCCTGCACCGGTCGTCGTTCAGTCGATGACGAATACCGATACTGCCGACGTATTCGCGACTGCTCAGCAAGTAGCGGAACTCTACCGCGCCGGCTCGGAGGTGGTGCGCGTTACCGTGAATACCCGCGAGGCGGCCGCTGCCGTACCGAAAATCCGTGAGCGACTGGCGCAGTTGAACCTGGACGTGCCGCTGGTGGGGGATTTTCATTTTAACGGCCACAAATTGCTCGCCGAAGTGCCGGAATGCGCCGCGGCGCTGGCCAAATTGCGCATCAATCCGGGCAATGTCGGCAAGGGCGCGCGGCGCGATGAGCAGTTCGCGAAGATGATCGAATGCGCCTGCCGTTACGACAAGCCGGTGCGCATTGGGGTCAACTGGGGCAGCCTCGATCAAGCCTTGCTGGCTCGTCTGATGGATGAAAATGCGCGCCGCGCGGAGCCAAAAGATGCCACGGGTCTGATGCACGAGGCCATGGTTGCCTCGGCACTCGAATCCGCCGCTCAGGCCGAGGCGTTCGGTTTGCCAGGCAATGCCATTATTCTGTCGTGCAAGGTCTCGGGCGTGCAGGATCTTATTGCCATCTACCGCGACCTGGCCGCGCGTTGCGACTATCCGCTCCACCTCGGGCTGACCGAGGCCGGACTGGGCAGCAAGGGTATCGTTGCCTCGACGGCGGCGTTGGCGGTGCTGCTGCAGGAGGGCATCGGCGACACCATCCGTATCTCCCTGACCCCCGAACCGGGCGGCGATCGCACGCGCGAAGTCTTGGTGGCGCAGGAAATATTGCAGACCATGGGCCTGCGTGCCTTTGTGCCGATGGTGGTGGCCTGCCCCGGTTGTGGGCGCACTACCAGTACCGTGTTTCAGGAACTCGCCCAGGACATTCAGACCTATGTGCGTGAACGCATGCCGGCATGGCAATTGCGTCATCGCGGTGTGGAGAACATGACGCTTGCCGTGATGGGTTGCGTCGTCAATGGCCCCGGTGAAAGCAAGCATGCCAACCTCGGTATTTCGCTGCCCGGCACCGGGGAAGAGCCGGTTGCACCGGTCTATTCCGATGGCGAGCGCATTACTACCCTGCGCGGCGAGAACATCGCCGCCGAATTCAGAACCATCATCGACAACTACGTCGAGAAAAAATACCCACTGCATTCATGAGCCAGACATTGCAAGCCATCCGCGGGATGAACGACATCCTGCCGGCTGACGCCGAACGCTGGGAAGCCTTTGAAGAACTGGTACGCGACTGGCTGACGGCCTATGGCTACCGGCCGATCCGCATGCCGCTGGTCGAGCCGACGCCGCTGTTTGCGCGCGCCATTGGTGCGGTCACCGACATCGTTGAAAAGGAGATGTACTCCTTTACCGACAGCCTGAACGGCGAGCAACTGACGCTGCGCCCCGAAGGGACGGCCTCCTGCGTGCGCGCCGTGCTGCAGCACAATTTGCTGTACGACGGCCCTAAGCGGCTCTGGTACATGGGCCCGATGTTCCGCCACGAGCGCCCGCAGAAGGGCCGCTATCGCCAGTTCCACCAGTTCGGTATCGAAGCATTGGGATTGCCGGGCCCGGATATCGACGCCGAGCAGATCATCATGTGCGCGCGGTTGTGGGACGATCTCGGCCTGAATGCCGATGGCAGCATCAAGCTCGAAATCAACTCGCTCGGCCAGCCCGAGGAGCGCGCCCAGCACCGCAGCGCGCTGATCACCTACCTGGAAAGCCACGCCGACCAGTTAGACGAAGAAGCGCGCCGCCGCCTGCACACCAACCCCCTGCGGATCCTGGATACCAAGAACCCGGCGATGCAGGCACTGGTCGAGGGCGCACCCAAACTGATGGATTATCTGGGCGAGCTGTCGCTCAAACATTTTGCAGGTGTCCAGCAACTTCTCAAGGATGCTGTGATTCCCTACCGCATCAATCCGCGACTGGTGCGCGGGCTCGACTATTACAACCTCACCGTGTTCGAATGGGTGACCGAGCACCTTGGCGCACAGGGTACGGTGTGCGCGGGTGGCCGTTACGATGGTCTGGTCGAGCAACTCGGTGGCAAACCCGCGCCAGCTTGCGGTTTTGCCATGGGCATCGAACGACTGATGGCCCTGCTCGAGGCGCAAGGTGACGTTCCGGATGAGTTTGCTCCTGATGTCTATGTGGTTCATCAGGGTCATGGTAACGATGGCGCGCAGCGGCTGGCTTTCCGGGCGGCCGAATTGCTGCGCAATAACGGCTTCAGCGTGCTTACGCATATGGGCGGTGGCAGTTTCAAGTCGCAATTCAAGCGCGCCGATGCTTCCGGCGCCCAACTGGCGGTGATTATTGGCGATGATGAAGCCATCGCCAACGCTGTGACGCTCAAGCCCTTGCGTGCGGCAGCGGAGCAGCAGCGCGTAGCGCTCGATGAACTGGCAGACCGTGTCGGCGACTGGTTGTATGGCGCCGACGAAGATAACTCAGAGGAATAAAGAACATGGCAACCTACGATCTCGAAGAACAGGAACAAATCGAAGAGCTCAAGACCTGGTGGAAGATGCACGGCGCGCTGATTTCAGCGGTGATCGTGGCACTCTCCGTTGGTGTGGTCGGCTGGCAGGGCTGGCAGTGGTGGGACCGCACGCAGTCCACACAGGCCTCGCAACTGTATGGCGAGTTGCAGCGCTCGCTGGTGCAACAGGATGCCAAGCGCGTACGCTTGCTGGCCGGCGAACTGATCGACAAGTACTCAAGAACCGCCTACGCCGGCATGGCGGCCATGCTGTCGGGCAAGGTGTTGGTTGACTCAGGCGATTTCAAATCGGCTCAGGCCCAGTTTGGCTGGGCTGCCGAGAATGCCAAGGATCCCGGCCTGCGCGATCTGGCGCGCCTGCGGCAGGCCATTGTGCTGGCCGAGGACAAGTCCTATGACGAAGCGCTGAAGCGACTCGCCGTTCCGCCAGCGCCGACTTTCAAGCCGCGCTACCTTGAAGTGCAGGGCGATATCCTGGCAGCGCAGGGCAAGGTAGCCGAGGCGCGCACCGCTTATGACGAAGCGATCAAGTTGCTGCCGGCCAATGCTGGCGCAGGTGCGCCCTATCGTGAAATTCTGGAAACCAAGCGGGACTCTGGAGGCGCAGCGTGAAGGCGAACTCCATAAAATGGCGTGCAGTGTTGGTTTCTGCCGCGCTGCTAGGCGCAGGGGGTTGCTCGACAATCAGTTCCACCGTTGACAAGCTCAACCCATTTTCTTCATCCACCCCGAAGGTCAAGCCCGCTGAACTGGCGGCGATCAAGCCCAGCGTCGAGATTACGAAGCTCTGGCAGGCCAGCGTCGGCAATTCCGGCGAGTTTGTCTTTACACCTGCCGTGGTCGGCAACAGTGTCTATGCCGCGGCAAAGGACGGCACGCTGGCGCGCTTCGATGACGGTCGCCAGGTCTGGCGCATCAATGTCGGCCAGGCGATCTCGGGTGGCGTTGGCGCCAGCGACAAGCTGGTTGTGGTCGGCACCGCCAAAGGCGTGGTGCTGGCTTTTCATGCGGCAGATGGTCGCCCGGCCTGGCAGGCGCGGGCGAGTTCCGAGATTCTTGCTGCACCGGCCGTCGCCGGAGATCTCGTCGCCGTCAGAAGCGGTGACGCGCGCATCTTTGGTTTTGAAGTGGCCGATGGCAAGCGGCGTTGGGTCTATCAGCGCAGCACTCCCGCGCTGGCCCTGCGTTCTCCGGTCGGTGTCACGCTTACCGACAATGCGCTGTATGCCGGTTTCCCCGGCGGCAAGCTGGTTGCCGTGGCCCTCAACAACGGCGCGGCGCTGTGGGAGAGTGCCGTCGCCCTGCCGCGCGGCGTCACCGAACTGGAACGGATTGCCGACGTTGCGAGCGATCCCGTAGTGGAAGGGCGCAGCGTCTGCGCCGTCGCCTATCAGGGGCGGGCCGCCTGTTTTGACGCCAGTAATGGCAGTCTGCAATGGGCACGTGACATATCTTCCATCAACGGCCTCGACATCGGCAGTGGTGTCCTCTATGTCACCGACGAAAAGGGCGTAGTGCATGCTTTTGACCGCAATAGCGGCGCAAGCCTCTGGAAACAGGACAAGCTCTTCATGCGCAGTGTGTCGCGCCCGTTGGCCGTTGGTCGCGGTGTCGCCATCGCCGATTTCCAGGGCGTGGTGCACCTGCTTTCCGCGGAGGATGGCGCCTTTGCCGCACGACTTGCCACCGACGGTTCGGCGATTGCCGCCGCGCCCCGGCGCCTGGGTAGCGCGGACGTCAGCTTCGTCGTTCAGACGAAGAATGGCGCCTTACATGCGATGGTCATAAAATAAATGCTACCCACCTTGGCCTTGGTTGGCCGTCCCAACGTCGGCAAATCCACGCTGTTCAATCGTCTGACCAAGACGCGTGACGCACTGGTGGCCGATCAGCCTGGCCTGACGCGCGACCGTAATTACGGCCACGGTCGGCTTGGCGATCGTCCATTTCTCGTCATCGATACCGGTGGTTTCGAGCCGCAGGCGAAGGATGGCATCGTTCATGAGATGGCGCTCCAGGCCGAGGCGGCGATTGCCGAGGCCGATGTGCTGCTGTTCATTGTCGATTGCCGCGCTGGCCTTACCCCGCAGGACAGGATGATTGCCGAGCGGCTGCGCAAGAGCGGCCGGCCACTGCACCTTGTCGTTAACAAGGCCGAGGGCATGAACCGCGATGTGGTCGCCGCTGAATTCCACGAACTCGGCTGCGGTGAACCGCGCGTCATCTCATCGGCCCACGGTGAGGGCGTGCGTGAATTGCTCGAACTGGCGCTGGCGAATTTCGTCGCCGAGGAACCCGCTGCGGACGACGCCAGCGGACCGCGTGTTGCCATCGTCGGGCGCCCCAACGTCGGCAAGAGCACGCTGGTCAATACCCTGCTCGGCGAAGAGCGCATGATCGCCTTCGACATGCCGGGCACCACGCGCGATGCCATTGCCACGCCTTTCGAGCGGAATGGCAAGTGCTATACGCTGATCGACACCGCCGGCCTGCGGCGCAAGGGACGTGTTTTTGAAACCATCGAGAAATTCTCGGTGGTCAAAACCCTGCGGGCCATTGAGGCCGCCAACGTCGCCGTACTGATGGTCGATGCCAGCGAGGACATTTCCGATCAGGATGCGCATATCGCCGGCTTCTGCATCGAGGCTGGTCGCGCTCTGGTGCTGGCGGTGAATAAATGGGACGCCATCGACCAATATCGTCGTGAACAGGTCAAGTTGGACATTGCCCGCAAGCTGAATTTTATGGGTTTCGCGCGCGTGCATTACATCTCCGCGTTGAAAGGGCAGGGCGTGGCAGGCGTGCTGCAATCGGTCGACCGCGCCTACGCTGCCGCGATGGCCAAGTTGACCACGCCGAAACTGACCCGCGTGTTGCTCGACGCCGTGCAAAAACAGGCGCCGCCGCGTCACGGCAATGTTCGCCCCAAGCTGCGCTATGCGCACCAAGGGGGCAGTAACCCGCCGATTGTTGTTATCCACGGCAATGCGCTCGAACACGTACCATCTGCTTATGTGCGCTATCTTGAACATGTTTTCGTCGAGACCTTCAAACTGCAAGGCACGCCGCTGCGCATTCAGTTCAAGGTTACCAAGAATCCCTATGTCAACAAGAAGTGACGAGGAATAAGGTGCAACGATGACTTATGTGGTGACGGAAAACTGCATCAAGTGCAAATACACCGATTGCGTGGATGTCTGTCCGGTCGACTGTTTTCGCGAAGGACCGGAGTTCTTGGTGATCGATCCCGACGAGTGCATCGACTGCACCCTGTGCATCCCCGAGTGTCCGGCCGAGGCGATTTTTGCCGAAGAGGACGTGCCGGAGGATCAGCAGGACATGATCGCCTTGAATGCCGAACTGGCCAAACAATGGCCGGCCATCATCGAGCGCAAGGACCCGCCGGCGGATGCGGACGAATGGTTGGGGCGCCCGGACAAGCGGAAATTCCTGAAATGCGGCTAGTTGCCGGGCTTGTCGCGACACCGGTTTGCCAATGCGATCCCACAGCAGGCGCTACCCCAACATCGGCAAAGTTGGCGTGATAGACTCCAGTCATCATCACCAGTTTCCTGATACCTGATGTCCGGTAACACCATTGGCACGTTGTTCAGCGTGACCTCATTCGGCGAATCACATGGTCCGGCCATCGGTTGTGTGGTGGATGGCTGTCCGCCCGGCCTTGCGCTATGCGAGGCCGACATCCAGATTGAGCTTGACCGCCGCAAACCGGGCACCTCGCGCCATGTGACTCAGCGACGCGAGGCCGACAAGGTCGAGATTCTCTCCGGCGTATTCGAGGGCAAGACCACCGGCACGCCGATTGCCCTGCTGATCCGTAACACCGACCAGCGCAGCAAGGACTACGGCAACATCGCCCAGAGTTTTCGGCCTGGTCACGCCGATTACACCTACTGGCAAAAATTCGGCATCCGCGACTATCGCGGCGGTGGCCGTTCCTCGGCGCGCGAGACGGCCGTGCGCGTCGCCGCTGGCGCCATCGCCAGAAAATGGTTGCAGGAGCGTTTCGCCATTACGGTACGTGGCTGGATGAGTGAACTGGGTCCGATCGTCATCCCGTTCGTCGACGCGGCGGCCATAGAAAGCAATCCGTTCTTCGTCCCCAACGCCACTATCGTGCCTGAACTCGAAGCCTACATGGATCAGTTGCGCAAGGATGGCGACTCGGTGGGAGCGCGCATCGAAGTGGCGGCGACCAACGTCCCGCCGGGCTGGGGCGATCCCGTCTATGGCCGGCTCGATGCCCAGATCGCCTATGCCATGATGGGTATCAATGCCGTCAAGGGTGTCGAGGTCGGTGCCGGTTTCGCTTCAGTCGCCCAGCGCGGCAGCGAGCACGGCGACGAGCTGACGCCGCAAGGCTTCTTGAGCAATCATGCCGGTGGCATTCTCGGGGGCATTTCCTCGGGGCAGGATGTCACCGTCAGCATCGCCATCAAGCCGACTTCGAGCATTCGTCTGCCGCGCCGTTCGATCGACCTGGCCGGCCAGCCGACCACGGTGGAAACCCACGGTCGCCACGACCCTTGTGTCGGCATCCGCGCCACGCCGATTGCCGAGGCCATGCTGGCGCTGGTGCTGATGGATGCGGCACTGCTGTATCGGGCGCAGTGTGCCGATGTACGCTGCCCGACCCCGGCCATCCCTGGAAAATGCGCAGCCAAACCGTCCGATCTCGCCTGATAGAATTCGCGTCAAACATCTTCAGAAGCATGCCAAACTTGGGAGGGAACCATGCACGTTGAGCACCACGACCTTTATAGCGAACTTCCGGAAATGCGCGACGCCATTGACACTCTCAGGGCGGAGAGTGGTCATTTCGCCAGTATGTGCGCCCGCTACGACCGGCTGACCGGCAAGGTCGAGAATCTTGAAGTGCATGACATGCCCGTGGCCGATTTCACGCTCGAAGACATGAAAAAGATGCGTGTCAAGCTGAAGGACGAGATCTATCAATTGTTGCTGGTCTTCCGGATCGGCCAGAAGCATTGCGCCTGATCATTCATATTGTCTTTCCGGGGGCCGCAGCGTCCGGCTGATCTTCATCTGCCTGGGCGTCACATGTCGGTTTCCCCTCAACGCCCCGCGGGTTTAAGCCCTTTGGGTTTCAGTCCACTCGGCCGCTTAGCCGCCTGGTACTTTTTCTACTTCGCTTTCGTCGGTGCCTTCGCACCGTTTTTCACCCTGTATCTCAATGATGTCGGCCTGTCCGCCTGGGAGATGGGGGTGATGATGTCGGTACCGCAGGTGATGCGCATGGTGGCGCCCAACCTGTGGGGCTGGTTGGCCGACCACCTGGGCCACCGTGTCGCGATTGTCCGCCTGGCCGCCCTGTTTTCCGCGCTGGGTTTCGCCGGCTTCTTTTTCACCCAGGATTACGTTCCCATGCTGGCGGCGATGGCACTGGTCTGGTTTTTCTGGAGTGCCGCCCTGCCGCTGGTCGAGGCCATGACCCTCGATCACCTGGCGGAGCATCCCGACCGCTACGGACGTGTCCGCCTCTGGGGTTCGGTCGGCTTCATCGTCAGTGTCATGGCCATCGGCGCGCTGCTCGATTACCTGCCGATTGCCGCGCTGCTCTGGGCGATCATGGCCATTCTGGCGAGCGTGCTGGCGACCGCCATGACCCTGCCCGATCCAAAAGTCGGCGCTGACGGGACGGCGCCACCGTTGGGTGCCCTGCTCAAGCGTCCAGCAGTCGTGGCATTGCTGGCGGCGTGCTTTTTCATGTCGGTGGCCCATGGTCCGCTCTACGTCTTTTACTCGGTCCATCTGGATAACCACGGCTACGACAAGCTGGCGATCGGGCTGTTCTGGTCGCTGGGCGTGCTGGCCGAGATTGGCGTATTCATGGCCATGCCGCGCCTGGTGCGCTGGGTGTCGTTGCGCCATATCCTGCTGGCGAGCTTTGCCTTGGGCGTGTTGCGTTTCCTCCTGATTGGCTGGGGTGCCGATTCGCCAGTATTGTTGCTGATTGCCCAGGTCTTGCACGGCGCGACCTTTGGCGCCTACCATGCAGCTGCAATGGCAGTGCTGACGCGCTGGTTTGTCTCGCAGCAGCAGGCACGCATTCAGGGTATCTACGGCAGTATCTCGTTCGGTGCCGGCGGCATGGTCGGCGGATTGATCAGCGGCGCGGCCTGGGGTAGTCTGGGTCCGGGCATCACTTTCACGCTGGCCGCCCTGTTTTCCGCGTGTGGCTGGGTGCTGATCTGGCGTGGCCTGTCAACAGAGTCGGTTATTTTACGTTGAGGTGGATTATGAATAAAGCATTCATATTGATATTGCTGGCGGCATTCCTGGCAGGATGTCAGAACGTGCCGTTGACTGGCCGCAGCCAGTTGCAGGTGATTTCCGAGCGGGAGGAAACCCGCATGGGACTGGCCAGTTTTCAGGAAATTCTTGAAAAGGAAAAACTAAGCCATGACACGGCTGCGAATGCACGCTTGCAGCGCATTGGCATGCGCATTGCCGCAGCCACCGGGCGCAGCGATTACCAGTGGGAATTCAAGCTCATCGACAACGACAAGACGCTTAACGCCTTCTGTCTGCCGGGCGGTAAGGTGGCGGTCTACACTGGCCTGTTGCCGGTAGCGCAGGACGATGCCGGGCTGGCGGCCGTGATTGGCCACGAAGTGGCGCATGCGATTGCCCGTCACGGCGGCGAGCGCCTGAGCCAGGAAATCCTGGTCGCCGGACTGTCGGTCGCCACTGTCGTGGCCACCCAGGATTCGCCGAATCGCGACCTGTATGTCGGCCTGCTGGGTGCCGGCGCGGCGGTCGGGTATCTGCTGCCTTATTCACGTTTGCATGAATCCGAGGCGGATCGCATGGGGCTGATCTACATGGCCAAGGCGGGTTACGACCCGCGCGCGGCCATCGGCCTGTGGCAACGCATGGCCGAGGCGGGCAAGGGGAAGTCGAAGCCACCGGAATTTCTCTCCACTCACCCGACGGATGCGACGCGCATCAATGAGCTTGAGCGTTGGCTGCCCGAGGCGCTCAACTACTATCGGCCTGTGCGATAATTTCCGACTTCCCGCAGGAATCATGGCCATGCCAAAAACGCTCTACGACAAGCTTTGGGAGAACCATGTCGTCCGCACCGAAGCGGACGGCACGGCACTTCTGTATATCGACCGCCACCTGGTGCATGAAGTCACCAGCCCGCAGGCCTTCGAGGGATTGAAACTCGCCGGGCGCAAGCCGTGGCGCGTCTCGTCCATTGTGGCAACGGCCGACCACAATACGCCGACCGACCACTGGGAGCGCGGTATCGAGGATCCGGTCTCGCGCCAGCAGGTCGAGACGCTCGACGCCAATATCCATGAGGTCGGGGCGCTGGCCTTCTTTCCGTTCAAGGATGCCCGCCAGGGCATCATCCATGTCATTGGCCCGGAGAACGGCGCCATCCTTCCCGGCATGACCGTGGTCTGTGGTGATTCGCATACTTCGACGCACGGCGCCTTCGCCTGCCTCGCGCATGGCATCGGCACTTCCGAGGTCGAGCATGTCCTCGCCACCCAGTGCCTGCTGCAAAAGAAGATGAAGGCGATGCAGATCAAGGTCGAGGGCAAAGTCGGCGCAGGCGTGACGGCGAAAGATATCGTGCTGGCCATCATCGGCAAGATCGGCACGGCGGGTGGCACCGGCCATGCGGTGGAGTTCGCCGGCAGCGCGATTCGCGCCCTGTCGCTGGAAGGCCGCATGACGGTGTGCAACATGGCGATCGAGGCTGGCGCGCGGGTCGGCTTTGTCGCGGTCGACGACACGACGATTGACTATCTCAAGGGACGCGCCTTTGCGCCGACGGGTGAGGAGTGGGCACGGGCGGTGACCTATTGGCGTACGCTGGTGTCCGATCCACATGCGTCTTTCGATACGGTGGTGGAACTCGATGCGGCGACGATCCAGCCGCAGGTGACCTGGGGCACCTCGCCCGAGATGGTCGTGGCGGTTGGCGGCAGCGTGCCCGCTCCGGAAGATTTCGCCGATCCGGTCAAGCGCGAAGGCATTGTCCGGGCGCTGGAATACATGGGGCTGGTGGCACGCACACCGATCAAGGAGATTCGCGTCGATCAGGTTTTCATCGGCTCCTGCACCAACTCGCGCATCGAAGATTTGCGTGCGGCGGCGGCCGTTGTCGCGGCTGCCAAGGGACGCGGCAAGGCAGCCAGCGTGAAACGCGTGCTCGTGGTGCCCGGTTCCGGGCTGGTCAAGCGCCAGGCCGAGGCGGAAGGCCTCGACCAGATCTTCCTGTCTGCCGGTTTCGAGTGGCGCGAGCCAGGCTGTTCGATGTGTCTCGCCATGAACGCGGACCGCTTGGAGCCGGGCGAGCGTTGCGCGTCCACTTCCAACCGTAATTTCGAGGGCCGCCAGGGCGCCGGCGGACGCACCCATCTCGTCAGTCCGGCAATGGCGGCCGCGGCCGCCATTGCCGGACACTTTACCGACGTGCGTGAGCTTGTTTAATCGAGTTTGACTATATTTTACTGAGGCGATCATGAAAACATTGATGCTTATTCTCGCCGCCGCCGCTTTCGTGCTGGCCGGCTGCAACACCGTGCAAGGCCTTGGAAAAGACATCGAAAAGGGCGGCGAAGCGATCCAGAAGAAGGCGGCCAAGTAGATGCGTGCATTCACCCCTTTCGATGGTTTGGTGGCGCCGCTCGATCGCGCCAATGTCGATACCGATGCCATCATTCCCAAGCAATTCCTGAAGTCGATCAAGCGTGCCGGGTTCGGCCCCAACGCCTTCGATGAATGGCGCTATCTCGACCGCGGCGAGCCGGGTCAGGACTGCAGCCGCCGTCCCATCAACGCCGACTTTGTCCTGAATCAGCCGCGCTACCAGGGCGCATCGATTCTGCTGACGCGCGACAACTTCGGCTGCGGCTCGTCACGCGAGCATGCGCCGTGGGCACTGGAGGATTACGGTTTTCGTGCGCTGGTCGGCACCAGTTTTGCCGATATTTTTTTCAACAACAGCTTCAAGAACGGCTTGCTGCCGATCCGGCTGCCGACCGCCGCGGTGGATGAACTGTTCGCGCAAGTCGCGGCGACGTCAGGCTATCGGTTGAAAATCGACTTGGCCGCACAAACCGTCACGCGACCTGATGGCACGGTGCTTAGTTTCGACGTCGATCCCTTCCGCAAGGAATGCCTGCTGAATGGCTGGGACGACATCGGCCTCACCCTGCGCCACGCCGATGAAATTCGCGCTTTCGAGGCAAAGCGTCAAATCGAACAACCCTGGCTTTTCTCGAAGGTGGCCTAGATGAAAATTTGCGTACTCCCGGGCGACGGCATCGGCCCGGAAATTACTGCCGAGGCGGTGCGTGTCCTCAAGGCGCTCGATCTGAAAATCGAGCTGGAGGAAGCCCTGCTGGGTGGCTGTGCCATCGATGTGGCCAAGGATCCTTTTCCCGAGGCGACGCAGAAACTCGCCAAGGCGGCCGATGCCGTCCTGCTGGGTGCCGTCGGCGGCCCGCAATGGGACAGCAATCCGCGCGAGCTGCGTCCCGAGCGGGGCTTGCTGCGCATCCGCAAGGAACTCGGGCTGTTCGCCAACCTGCGTCCGGCGATTCTGTATCCGGAGTTGGCCAATGCCTCGACGCTCAAAGCCGAAGTGGTGGCCGGCCTCGACATCCTGATCGTGCGCGAACTGACGGGCGACATCTATTTCGGCCAGCCGCGCGGCATTGAAGTCAGGAACGGCGAGCGCGTCGGCTTCAACACCATGATCTACTCGGAAAGCGAAATTCGCCGCATTTTGCACGTGGCTTTCGCTGCCGCCATGAAACGCAACAAGAAGGTTTGTTCGGTCGACAAGATGAATGTGCTCGAATGCACGCAGTTATGGCGCGACGTCGCCATCGAGGTCAGCAAGGAATATCCGGAGGTCGAGCTTTCCCACATGCTGGTCGACAACGCCGCCATGCAACTGGTGAAGGCACCCAAGCAGTTCGACGTGATGGTGACGGGCAATATGTTCGGCGACATTCTCTCGGACGAAGCGTCGATGCTGACGGGCTCGATCGGCATGCTGCCCTCGGCTTCGCTGGACGCAAACAACAAGGGTCTTTACGAGCCGAGCCACGGATCGGCACCGGATATTGCCGGCAAGGGCCTGGCAAACCCGCTGGCAACGATCCTGTCAGCCGCGATGATGTTACGGTACACCTTTGCCAACGAAGCGACCGCGTGTCGTATCGAGGGCGCGGTGAAAAAGGTGCTGGCGCAGGGTTTTCGTACTGGCGACATTTATGAGTCCGGCACAAAACGCGTCGGCACACGGGAAATGGGCGACGCCGTGCTGGCGGCGCTGTGATTGATCATAAGAGGTGAGTGTCATGAAGAAAGTGGGTCTGGTGGGCTGGCGCGGCATGGTCGGCTCGGTGCTGTTGCAGCGCATGCGCGAGGAAAATGATTTTGCCCTGATCGAGCCGGTGTTCTTCACGACCTCGAATGTCGGCGGCCGGGGCCCGGCAGAAGCCGGTGGCGCGCCATTGCAGGATGGGTCGGATATCGCCGCGCTGCGGCAGATGGACATCATCATCACCTGCCAGGGTGGTGACTACACCAAGGCGGTGTTCGGCCCGTTGCGGGCGAGCGGCTGGGATGGCATGTGGATCGACGCGGCGTCCACGTTACGCATGGCCGATGATGCGATCATCATCCTTGACCCGGTGAACCTCGATGTCATCAAGGCCGGGCTGGCCAAGGGCGTGAAAAATTACATCGGCGGGAATTGCACCGTATCGCTGATGCTGATGGGACTGGGCGGCCTGTTCCGCAGCGACCTCGTCGAATGGGTCTCCGCCATGACGTATCAGGCGGCCTCCGGTGCCGGCGCGCAGAACATGCGCGAGTTGATTGCCCAGATGGGCATGCTGCACGATGCGGTCAAAGCCGAACTGGCCGATCCCGCCTCGGCCATTCTCGACATCGACCGCAAGGTCGCCGCAACGATGCGCTCCGCCGAGTTTCCGACCAAAAACTTCCGCGGCATGCCACTGGCCGGCAGCGTGATCCCGTGGATCGACGCGTCGGTCGAAGGTGGGCAGTCAAAGGAGGAATGGAAGGGCGGCGCCGAATGCAACAAGATTCTCGGCCGGCCGGCGTTTCGCACTGCCGGTAGCATCCCCATTGATGGCCTGTGTGTACGTGTCGGCGCCATGCGCTGCCATTCACAGGGCCTGACTATCAAGCTCAGGAAGGATGTACCCCTCGATGAGCTTACCGATATCATTGCCAAGGGCAACGACTGGGTGAAGGTTGTTCCTAACGAGCGCGAGCTTTCCGAGCGAGAATTGACGCCCTCAGCAGTCACCGGTACGCTCACCGTGCCAGTGGGGCGTTTGCACAAATTGGCAATGGGTAATGAGTATCTGGGTGCGTTCACCTGCGGCGACCAGTTATTGTGGGGTGCAGCGGAACCCTTGCGGCGAATGTTGCGTATTTTGCTCGCTTGAATGAAGATGGCAAGGTAATGCAAAGGTTGAGCTTGCGCCGTTAAGGTCATGATGTTATTTTAGTTTCGGCATAACGCCTGCAGACGCGGGGTTAGCCTGCTCTGAGAGAATTGTTTTAGTTCCGGTGTGCCGCCCGCTGATTTGGGTGACAAGCCTGTTCTGAAACTTCGTTTTGAATGTGGTTCAACAATTCCCCAGCGGGGAGGCATTGTGAATAAACCTGGTAAATCAAAGTTATTCAAGGCATCGCTGCTGGCGGCATTGCTGACAACCTCACTAAGCGCGCAGGCAGCGGGTCTGGGTAAGCTTACGGTGTATTCGGCCATTGGCCAGCCGCTCAACGCCGAGGTAGCGCTGACCGCGACACCCGAGGAATTGTCAGCACTGTCGGCCAGGCTGGCTTCGCATGATGACTTCAAAAGAGCGGGCATCGAGTTCATGTCTGCGCTGAGTGGCCTGCGTTTCAGTGTGGCGAAACAGCCGGATGGCCAGTCGGTGCTGAAGCTGACGACCGACCGGCCACTCAATGAACCTTTCCTGCATTTTCTTGTTGAATTGAACTGGACTGCGGGACGTCTGGTGCGGGAGTACACCTTCCTGCTTGACCCACCCGAAATGCTTCAGGTTGCCAAGCCTGCCTCCGTTGTAACTCCTGTTGTCCCGCAAGCATTACCGATGCTGACAACACCAGCGGCTGCTGTTACACCCAAGGCACCCGCCATGGCTGCCGCGCCAGCAAAGGCGAAGGCAGAACCCCGTCCTCCGCGTGTCGTCGAAGCTGAACCGGCCGTTGCTCCCTCGCCCAAGCCGCGCATTGCTCAGTCAGCCGTGCCCAGCACTGGCGAGCGCCAAGTCAAGCTCGGGGACACCCTGAGCAAAATTGCACGGGAGAACAAGCCTGCGACCGTCAGCCTCGATCAGATGTTGGTGGCCCTGTTCAACAGCAACCGTGATGTTTTTGACGGCAACAACATGAACCGCTTGCGTGCTGGCAAGATTCTGCGTTTGCCTGACCCCGTCGATGTGGCTAACGTCGATGCTGGTGAGGCGCGCAAGTTGATTGTTGCTCAGACTGCCGATTTCAACGCTTATCGGCGCAGCCTTGCCGATGCGGCCGCCATGGCGCCAGCCACTGAAACTCAGCCGCAACAGCGCGCTGCCGGCAAAATCAAACCGCAGGTCGAGAGCAAGGCGCCACCTGCCGTAACTAAGGACAAGCTGGAGGTTTCGCCTACTGAAGCCGCCAAGTCTGCCAAGACTTCCAGCTCAATGAGCAAGGGTGCACTGGAAGAGGATCTGATTGCCCGTGACAAGGCCTTGCGCGAGGCTTCCGGTCGTATCGCAGAACTCGAAAAAAATCTCGAAAATCTCAAGCATCTGGTTGAACTGAAGAGTCAGCCTGGTGCGCAGGTCCAGCAACAGGCGCAGGCGACCTTGGCCAAGCCGGCAGAAGTGAAGAAGCCTGAGCCGGTGCCAGTAGCCGCTGTGAAGCCGGACGAGATCGCACCGTCTGCTGCCAGTACCACTCCTGCAGTAGAGAAGGCAGTGGACGCCGCACCGACTACCCCGTCGCTGCTTGAACCGGCCAAACCGGTTGAAGCGGTACCCGCCCCGGCTGTGCCGCCCGCACCAGCCAAGCCTGCCGTGAAACAGCCGGCTTCCCCGCCGCCCCCGCCGGAACCCAGCTTTATCGAGGAAAATCCAGAGCTTGTCTTTGGCGGTGGTGGTTTGATTGCACTCCTGCTGGGATATCTTGGCTTCTCGGCCTACCGCAGGAAAAAGCAGGCACAGGAAATGTCTGCGCAGCGTGATGAACCAGGTGCTTTCACCGGTGCTCAGGCGGCCAGGTCCGGTGCAGTGATTGGTGCAGCGAGCGAAAGCGTCGACAGTGGAGAAGTTTCCATCCAGGGTGATTTCAGCGAAGGTGGCGTGCTGACTACCGCGGAGAGCGTCGATCCGGTCGCTGAGGCGGACGTCTACATGGCTTACGGTCGCGACAGTCAGGCCGAGGAAATTTTGCTGGAAGGCCTCAGGACCGACCCAACCCGGACCGCCATTCATCTCAAATTGCTCGAGCTCTATGCAAATCGCAAGAGTGTGCCCCAGTTTGAATCGGTGGCAAAGGAGTTGCATGGTCTGAATGGTGGCAAGGGGTCTGACTGGGACAGAGCTGCCCAGATGGCCGCGGCTCTCGGCGTGACTGGTGGACTGTTTGCTGCCGCAGCGGCAGGGGCAGCCATGGTAGATCAGGCGGCTGTCGCCGCGCTGGACGCCGCGCCGGCCATCACATCCAAAGTGCAAGCGCCGACCGAGGAGGATGCCGGTTCATTCGATTTTGATCTCGATCTTGGCACCTCAAGCGGCCCGCCTGTTGCTGCAGAACCGCTTGCTAAACAATCTGTTGCTGAAGAGGCTGCTGGACTCGATTTTGATTTTGATCTAGGTTCGCCGACACAAAATCCGCCGCCAGACGAAACGGCCGCTGCTGTCTCAGTCGACAGTAATGCCATCGACTTTTCGCTAGATGCGGGCAGTTCGGCTGAACCACTGGCAGTAGACGCCATGCCTGTCGCCAGTAACGAGATCGACTTCGATCTCGATTTGGGTTCTGCCCAGCTAGCGCCGGCAGTCACTGAATCTGATGCACCGGTTGCCGAAAGTGGCGCTGGTGAGCTTGATTTCAATTTCGACCTTGAGTTGGGTGCCGAAGAACCAATAGTGACCGGCGCGGATGTTGCTGCACCCTCTGCCACAATAACTGAAGAGTCTCCTGCCGCGCTTGATCTTTCTGAAATCAGTTTCGATTTGGGTGAGCCGACGCCGGCTGACTCCGCGTCAGAGCAAAGCATGTCTGCGGAATCCCTCTTGTCTGTAATCGACATTCCAGCTGCTGATGAGGTGGTTGAAGCCCAGGTTGCGGCACCGGTTGCCGACGCGGCGATGTCAGCGGTAGCACCGGACACACCCCCTGATGCGGTCGCCACCGAGACTGAAGATTCGGAAGTGGCGACCAAACTGGAACTTGCCCTCGCCTATGAGGAAATGGGTGATCGGGAAGGTGCGCGCGAGTTGCTGAACGAGGTTCTCAACGAGGGTAGCCCCGCCCAACAAGGACAGGCGCGCGCACGACTCGATCAGCTGGATCTTTGACCTTCAGGTCACTGTGGCCATGGCGTCGTCCGGCGCCGTGGCCAATTTCCCCGATGTGGCATCCAGTATCGCTGTTGCTTTCATGGCTTGCCTTTGCTTTGACCATGCAATGGCTGCCACCCCATCTGCTGATAGGGATTGCCATGCTAAGCCTTGTGTTGGCGATGCTGCTGGCAGTTGAACGCACCCGTAATCTGCTAAAGCGTTCGCGCTGGTTGCTGTTGTCGCTGGCCATACTGTTCCTGTTTCTTACCCCTGGCGAATACCTGCCGGGTATCGGCGGTGATCTGGGGCTGACCTACGAGGGTTTGTGGCATGCCGGGGAACAGTTGAGCCGTTTGCTGGCACTGCTGGCTAGCCTGGCTTTGCTGCATCAACAAGTCGGAACATCGGGCTTGCTGACTGGACTGTATTGCCTGCTGGGGCCGTTTGCCTGGCGCGAGACTACAGTCGTGCGGCTGCTGCTGGTGCTCGAATTTATTGAACAAAAACAGCAAGTCGGTTGGCGCGAATGGCTGATGGTCGAGAAATCACCGGTGGCCTCCACCAACAGCTACCATCTGCCTATGCCAGCGTGGCATTGGTGGGACAAACTACTGATCGGTGGCCTGCTGGTGGCGACGTTATGTATGGCGATGTGCTTATGAGAATCGCTCTCGGACTTGAATATGATGGCGCAGGGTTTTCCGGCTGGCAGTCGCAACCCTGTGGCAATACCGTGCAAGACGTGCTGGAGGGTGCGCTGTCACGGATTGCCGGCGCGCCGTTGCGCGTCGTTTGTGCTGGACGCACCGATGCCGGTGTTCATGCCCTGGCCCAGGTTGTGCACTTTGATGCCGAGATGGAGCGTCCGCTCACGGCATGGGTGCGTGGTACCAACACTTTTTTGCCGGCGACGGTCGCGGTACGCTGGGCCGTGCCGGTTATCGATGATTTTCATGCCCGCTTTTCCGCGCGTGCCCGTGCCTACCGTTATGTGCTGTTGAATCGTCCCGAACGTCCCGGTGTGCTTGGGGGGAAAGTGGGTTGGTGTCATCGTCCGCTGGATGTGGCGGCGATGCAGGCAGCGGCGGGCTGTCTGATCGGCGAGCATGATTTTTCCGCGTTTCGCGCCTCCGGCTGTCAGGCCAAGTCACCGGTCAAGACACTGTATCGCTTCGCGATTGCCAGCGAGGGTGATCAGATCATATTCGACTGCTGTGCAAATGCGTTTTTGCACCATATGGTCAGGAACCTGGTGGGCGCCTTGATTTATGTCGGCATGCACCGCCACCCACCGCATTGGCTGGGCGATTTGCTGGCGACATGCGATCGGCGCGAAGGTGCGCCTACCTACGCTCCCGATGGGCTATATCTGACTGGGGTGGATTATGGTGATGAGTGGGGATTGCCGCAGCAGGGAAGTATCATGGCGCATTTACGTTTGCCCGGTTCCTGAGTCATGCATCGAACCCGCATCAAGATTTGTGGCATCACCCGCGCCATTGACCTCGATATCGCCCTGAGAGCGGGTGTCGACGCCCTGGGCTTTGTATTTTACCCGCCCAGTCCGCGTGCCCTGTCGCTGGAGCTTGCCGCCGATCTGGTGCGGCGCGTACCCCCCTTCGTGACGCGCGTTGGTCTGTTCGTCAATGCAGAACCCGCCAGCGTGCGGGAGACATTGGCGGTAGTACCAGTGGATCTCTTGCAGTTTCATGGTGAAGAAGATGCGAAATACTGCGAGCAGTTCGGCTTGCCCTACCTCAAGGCGGCGCGGGTTCGCCCGGAACTTGATCTGCTAGAATTCGCCCGCGCTTATCCATCGGCTCAGGGTTTGCTGGTCGACGCTTGGGTCGAAGCATATGGTGGAGTTGGGCAGTCTTTTGACTGGACCCTGATCCCGCAGGAGTTGCCATTGCCATTGGTGTTATCTGGTGGGCTTCATGCGGATAACGTCGCAGAAGCTGTAGCTAAAATTCGTCCTTGGGCGGTAGATGTCAGCAGCGGAGTCGAGGTTGCCAAGGGTATCAAGGATGCCGACAAGATCGCCGCTTTCGTTGCGGCAGTGAGAACAGAAAATTCTTCTAGATAACAAAAATGTCAGATAATAAATACGAAATGCCGGACGTTCATGGTCATTTCGGTAAATATGGCGGAATATTTGTCGCGGAAACGCTGATGCCGGCCCTGGCCGAACTCAATTCCGCCTATCAGGCTGCCAAAGCCGACCCGGCCTTCCGGGCTGAATTTGAGAATGAACTGGCGCATTACGTCGGACGCCCCAGTCCGATCTACCATGCCAGACGCTGGTCCGAGCGGCTGGGCGGTGCGCAGATCTATCTAAAGCGCGAAGACCTCAACCATACCGGTGCCCACAAGATAAATAACTGTATCGGCCAGGCCATGCTGGCGCGGCGCATGGGCAAGCCGCGCGTGATCGCCGAGACCGGAGCGGGGCAGCATGGCGTCGCCTCCGCTACAGTTGCCGCGCGTTATGGCATGGAATGCGTGGTTTACATGGGTAGCGAGGACATCAAGCGCCAGGCCGCCAACGTTTACCGCATGAAATTGCTGGGTGCCAAGGTGGTGCCTGTCGAGTCTGGTTCGAAAACCCTCAAGGATGCCCTCAACGAGGCTATGCGCGATTGGGTGACCAACGTTGCCAACACTTTTTACATTATCGGTACGGTGGCAGGGCCACATCCGTACCCGATGATGGTGCGTGATTTCCAGGCGGTGATCGGCCGGGAATGCCTCGGCCAAATGTCGGCGCTGGCGGGACGGCATCCTGATGCAGTAATTGCCTGCGTCGGCGGCGGTTCCAACGCCATGGGCATCTTTTACGACTATATTCCGCATGCGGCAGTCAAGCTGATTGGCGTCGAGGCGGCTGGATACGGCATGGCCACCGGCAAGCATGCCGCCTCGCTGACTGCGGGTCGTCCGGGTGTTCTGCATGGCAACCGCACCTATCTGCTGCAGGATGCCAATGGCCAGATCATCGAGACCCATTCGATTTCCGCCGGGCTTGACTATCCCGGCGTTGGTCCCGAACATGCCTGGTTGAAGGACACCGGTCGGGCAGAATATGTCACCGTGACTGACGACGAGGCGCTGGCTGCCTTCCATGATTTATGTCGTGACGAGGGGATCATCCCGGCGCTTGAATCGAGTCACGCGCTGGCCTACGCAACGCGGCTGGCGCCGACGCTGCCGCGCGACAAAATCCTTCTCGTCAATCTGTCCGGCCGGGGTGACAAGGACATGCATACCGTAGCCGAAAAATCCGGGATTCAGTTTTGACTCGCTTATCAATCGTTTTTCACTTATTCGCCAATAATGTCGCGCATATCCGCCAAATTTGCTGAACTAGCGTCGAGCGGCCCTCATGGAAAAAGAGCGGCGCTGATTCCCTTCATCACCGCCGGAGATCCAGAGCCTGGGCAGACCGTACCCCTGATGCGGGCGCTGGTCGCGGGTGGCGCCGACATCATCGAGCTCGGTGTGCCGTTTTCCGATCCGATGGCCGATGGGCCGACGATTCAGCGGGCTTCCGAGCGTGCGTTGTCTTTCGGCGTCAGCCTGCGCGTCGTGCTGGGCATGGTGCATGAGTTTCGCAAGACGGACGCGACCACGCCGGTGGTGCTGATGGGATACGCCAATCCGATCGAAGCTTACGGTGCCGCGGCCTTTGCCCAAGATGCCCATGCCGCCGGTGTCGATGGCGTGTTGGTGGTTGATTACCCGCCGGAAGAGTGCGGCGAGTTTTCGCGCCTGCTGAAGCAGGCTGCCATCGATCCGATTTTTCTGCTGGCGCCGACCTCGGTCGAAGCGCGCTTTGCCGACGTTGCCAAACTGGGCAGCGGCTATATTTACTACGTCTCGCTCAAGGGCGTGACGGGAGCGGCGACCATCGATCTGGACGAAGTGGCGCTGCGCATCCCGGCCATCCGCGCCAAGGTCGGCATGCCGGTCGGTGTCGGCTTCGGTATCCGCGATGCTGTCAGCGCGGCCCGGATTGCCAGTGTTGCCGACGCGGTGGTAATTGGCAGCAAAATCATCGAAACTATAGAGCAAGCGCCGGCTGGCTCAGCCCCGCAGTTGGTGACTGCCTTCTTGCGCGAAGTGCGCACGGCGATGGACAAAGGGGTGCAAGCATGAGCGCCGCCCGCAGGGCCGCCCGAAGGGCGGCGCAGCCAATGAACCGGAGCCGCGTAGCGGCGAACACCCGTCACCTCCCCGTGAGGGGGCGAGGCGGGAATTCGCGACGCATGCGTCGCGCCGCCGCAGCCGGTTGGCTGTGCAAAGCCAGCCGTGGGCCGCGCAGCGGTTGGGAGGGGAGGGAAATATGAGTTGGCTCCAGAAACTGCTGCCGCCGAAGATCAAGCGCGCCATCGGCGTGCGGAAATCCATTCCCGAGGGTCTGTGGAGCAAATGTCCCGCCTGTGAGGCGGTGCTGTATGCCACCGACCTGGCGCAGAACCTCAGCGTCTGCCCCAAGTGCGGTCATCATCATCGCCTGAAGGCGCGCGAACGGCTTGATCAGTTGCTCGATGCCGAAGGCCAGTTCGAGATCGGCGCCGAAATATTGCCACTCGATACGCTCAAATTCAAGGACAGCAAGCGCTATCCGGATCGCCTGGCGGCGGCCCACGAGGATACCGGCGAATCCGATGCCATGGTGGTGATGCAGGGCGCCATCAAGACGCTGCCGGTGGTCGTCGCCTGCTTCGAGTTTGAATTCATGGGCGGCTCGATGGGTTCGGTGGTCGGCGAGCGCTTCGTGCGCGGCGTGAATGCCGCCATCGAGAATCAGTTGCCCTTCATTTGTGTGACGGCTTCGGGCGGCGCGCGCATGCAGGAGGGGCTGTTTTCCCTGATGCAGATGAGCAAGACGACGGCGGCCGTTACCCGGTTGGCACGTCACAAACTGCCTTTCATCACCGTGCTGACCGACCCGACCATGGGCGGGGTCTCGGCTTCCTTCGCTTTTGTCGGCGACATTGTCATGGCCGAACCGGGTGCACTGATCGGCTTTGCCGGGCCGCGCGTGATCGAACAGACGGTCCGGGAAACCCTGCCGGAAGGGTTTCAGCGCTCAGAATTCCTGCTCGAAAAAGGCGCCATCGACATGATCGTCGATCGTCGCGAAATGCGCGACCGATTGGCGGCCGTGCTGACCCTGTTGCAGCGCATTCCTGCTGTTTGATGGCGGTAGCTGTAGCGCGCAGTCTGGCAGAGTGGCTGGTTCACCTTGAGCACTTGCACCCGCGCGGTCAGGCGGGTATCGAACTCGGGCTGGAACGCGTTCGGCAGGTCAGCGATGTCCTGCAGCAGCGCCAGCACTGCCCGGTCATCACCGTCGGCGGCACCAATGGCAAAGGCTCGACCTGCGCCATGCTCGAATGCATTCTCCTTGCCGCCGGCTATCGCGTCGGTGTATACACCTCGCCCCACCTGCAGCGTTACAACGAACGGGTACGGCTAAATGGCGTGCCGGCGGCTGATGCCGATTTCTGTGCGGCGTTTGCGCGGGTCGAGGCCGCGCGACGCGGGGTCTCGCTCACCTATTTCGAGTTCGGCACGCTGGCCGCCTGGGAAATGTTTGCCGCCGCGCCGCTTGACGCGATCATCCTGGAAGTCGGCCTGGGGGGGCGGCTCGACGCCACCAACATCTACGCTGCCGACTGCGCCATTGTTGCTACCGTGGCGCTTGACCACATGGATTATCTTGGGCCGACGCGTGAGGCAATCGGTCGCGAGAAGGCCGGCATCTGCCGTTCCGGTCGGCCGCTGATCTGCGGCGATGCCGAACCGCCGCAGAGCCTGCTCGAAACCTGCCGTCTGGCCGGCGCCGACTTTTGTCAGATCGGCCGCGACTTCGGGTTTCTTCGACAGGAGGGCCAGTGGCAATACTGGGGGCGTTGCGGGGGGCATGAAAGAAAACTTGGCGGCCTGGCTTTCCCGGCCTTGCGGGGTGATAGCCAGTTGCACAACGCCAGTTGTGCCATTGCCGCACTGTATGCCTTGCATGACCGGTTGCCGGTGACGGCGCAGGATATCCGGCGCGGCCTGTCGGAAGTCGAGGTCGCGGGCCGCTGCCAGGTATTGCCGGGGCGGCCGCAAGTGGTCCTCGATGTCGCCCACAACCCGCAGGCTGCCGCAGCCCTCGCGGCGAGTCTGGGCGGGATGGGTTTTGCACGCACCACTTGGGCTGTATTCGGCATGATGGCGGACAAGGACATTGCCGGCGTGATCGAGGCGCTCCGGCAGCGGGTCGACTACTGGCTGCCCTGCGACCTGCCGGTGCCGCGTGCCGCCACTGCCGCCAACCTGGCGGCGGTCATTGCAAAAGTTGGTGCCGCAGCTTCCAGCAATGTGCCGGTGGGGCAATTCCCGTCACCCGCAGCAGCACTTGCCTACGCGCAAGAGAATGCGGGCGACGATGATAGAATTCTCGTCTTCGGATCGTTCCTGACGGTGGCGGGTGTGATGCGCCCGGATCCAGTCCAACCTCCTGGCCGCAATGCGTGACATGGCACAAGAAAGCAAGCGTAGCGAATATGGTGGTGAATCCGCTGGCAGCACACCAGCGGATGATGCGACGCTGCTGAAAAAGCGTGCACGGCGGCGCCTGATCGGCGCAGTGGCCCTGGCGCTGCTGGCCGCCATAGTTTTGCCGATGGTGATGGATCACCAGCCGGCGCCGCTCCTGAAAGACATTCAGGTACGCATTCCCAGTCCGGACGAAGGTGTGACGCAGCGCGTAACCGGGAAGCTTGCCGCACAGCAGTCCAAGATGGAAAAGGTGGCGGCGCCCACTGCTGAAGCGGTGTCGCCCGTCAAGCCGATCAGCAAGGAAGATGCGTCCGCGCTGCCCGCCAAATCCGCCGAAAAAGCCGAAGCCAAGCCCATTGCCAAGGCCGAGACAAAACCCGAAACGAAGGCCGAACCCAAGCCCGCAGCCGACAAGAAAGAAGCCGGCGAGTCCTGGGAAGTGCAACTGGGGGCCTATCAGAATCCAGCCAGTGTCACCATCCTGGTCGGAAAATTGAAACAATTGGATTTGCCGACCTACACGGAAAAAGTTGATACACCGAACGGGCCGCGCACGCGCGTGCGCGCCGGGCCATTCCCCACGCAGGAGGCTGCCGAGAAGGCCCGTGTGCGTGTCAAGATCATCGGCGTCGATGGCCCGGTGGCCAGGAAACCATGACGAGAGTGCCTGTCTGGCAGTGGTGGCAGTGACGGTATTTGATTATGTAGTGCTTGGCGTGGTGGTGCTGTCCCTGCTAGTTGGCGCATGGCGTGGCGTGGTGAGTGAAATCCTGGCGCTGGCGGCCTGGGTGGTGGCGTTTCTGGCGGCGCGCACCTGGGCGACGCCGGTGGGGGAACTGGTGGCGGCTGGGCTGGCCGATCCGTTTGCGGAGCCGTTGATTCAGCAGGTGACGGGGTTTGTTGCGATCTTTGTCGTCGTCCTGATACTGTTCGCTCTGGCGCGCTGGATGGTTTCGTTGTTGTTGCGGGCGGTCGGGTTGGCGCCGCTGGATCGGGTGCTGGGTTCGCTGTTCGGCATTGCACGGGGAGTTTTGGTGGTGTGGGTGGTGGTGTTGCTGGCCGGGCTGACCGCCCTGCCGCAACAGCAGTGGTGGCGGCAGGCGGTATTTTCGCCGCTACTTGAAACGGCGGTGCTTGCGGCCAAGCCCTGGTTGCCGCCGGAATTGGCAAAACGGATTCGATACCGATAGGGTGAGACGATGTGCGGCATATTGGGTGTGGTAGCCACTACACCGGTTAATCAGTTGCTCTATGACGGTTTGCAGGTCCTGCAGCATCGTGGTCAGGATGCTGCCGGCATCACCACGGCCGAAGGTGGGCGTTTCCATATGCACAAAGGTTCGGGATTGGTGCGCGACGTGTTCCGTACGCGCAACATGCGCGGACTGATCGGCAACTGGGGCATCGGCCACTGTCGCTACCCGACGGCCGGTTCAGCCGAAAACGCCGCCGAGGCGCAGCCCTTCTACGTTAATTCGCCCTTTGGTCTGATGCTGGCGCACAACGGCAACCTCACTAATTCCGAGATGTTGAAGCGCGACATGTTCCTGCAAGACTTGCGGCACATGAACACCAACTCGGATTCCGAGGTGTTGCTTAACGTATTCGCACACGAGTTGCAGGTGGCGTCGACAAAATATCAGGTCGATGCCGAGACTATCTTCAAGGCGGTGGCCGGCGTGCATCGGCGCGTCAAAGGCGCTTATGCCGTGGTGGCGATGATTGCCGGCTATGGTCTGCTGGCCTTTCGCGATCCTTATGGCATCCGCCCGCTGGTGATCGGCCGGAATGAGACATCGCTGGGCATGGAATATCTCGTTGCCTCGGAAAGTGTGGCGATCGATACGCTCGGTTTCCAGTTTCTGCGCGATGTCGAGCCTGGCGAGGCGGTACTGATCGACACGCGCGGCCAATTCATCAGTCGCCAGTGTGCCGAAAAGACCATGCATGCCCCTTGCATGTTCGAGTATGTCTATCTGGCGCGGCCCGATTCGCTGATCGACGGTGTTTCGGTGTATGGCGCACGCGTCAAGATGGGTGAGTTTCTCGCCGACAAGATTCGCCACACCATGCCGCATCTGGCCATTGACGCGGTGATCCCGATTCCTGATTCGAGTCGTCCCTCCGCACTTGAACTGGCTCGGCGGCTTGACGTGCCGTACCGCGAGGGCTTCGTCAAGAACCGCTACATCGGCCGCACCTTCATCATGCCGGGGCAGGCTTCGCGGCGCAAATCGGTACGCCAGAAGCTCAATGCCATGGCGCAGGAATTTCGCGGCAAGAACGTGTTGCTGGTCGACGATTCCATCGTGCGGGGCACCACCAGCCGCGAGATCATCATGATGGCGCGCGAGGCCGGTGCGAAGAAGGTCTATTTTGCCTCGGCCAGTCCGCCAGTGCGCTTTGCCAATGTCTATGGCATCGACATGCCAACGCGCGCTGAACTGATTGCCTCCCATCGCAGCGATGAGGAAATCTGCCGCGAGATCGGCGCCGATGCCCTGATCTATCAGGATCTCGATGCGCTGAAGCATGCCGTGAGTTCGATCAATCCGGCGCTGACGAACTTCGATACTTCCTGCTTCGACGGTCAATACATCACTGGCGACATCAGCGCGGACTATCTGGCCAGCGTCGAGAGCGCGCGCGGCAAGCCGAGTCTTCACCTCGATGGCGATGACGAGGGTGGCCAACTTGACCTTAACCTGGTGACCTCCGCATGAACGAAAAACCACAATATCAGATCGATACCCTGGCCGTGCGCGCCGGGCAGGAGCGCAGCCAGTTTGGTGAGCATAGCGAGGCGCTTTACCTCACTTCCAGTTTCGTCTTCGACAGTGCGGCCCAGGCGGCGGCGCGCTTTTCCGGTGAAGAGGAAGGCAATGTCTATTCGCGTTTCACCAACCCTACCGTCACCATGTTCCAGGAGCGGTTGGCCGCTCTCGAGGGCGCAGAAGCCTGCATAGCCACTGCCAGTGGCATGGCGGCGATCCTGTCAACCCTCCTGTCCTTGCTCAAGTCCGGTGACCACATCGTCGCTGCGCGCGGTATTTTCGGCGCCAGTCAGCAGATGTTCAGCAACATCATGCCGCGTTTCGGCGTCACCACGAGTTTTGTCACCGGCAGTGCGCCGGTTTCATTCCGGGCTGCTCTGCAACCCAATACCAAACTCGTTTTCGTGGAAACACCCTCGAATCCGCTGACCGAAGTATTCGACATCGCCGCACTGGCGGACATTGCCCATGAGGTGGGTGCGCTGCTCGTGGTCGATAACTGTTTCTGTACGCCGGCACTGCAGCGCCCACTCGACCTGGGCGCCGATCTCATCATTCATTCGGCCACCAAATATCTCGATGGTCAGGGACGTGTGCTGGGTGGTGCGGTATGTGGTGGCAAGGTCCTGGTCGAAGAAGTCTTCAAGTTCATGCGTACAGCCGGTCCGACACTCTCGCCTTTCAATGCCTGGGTCATTTTGAAGGGTCTTGAAACGCTCAAGATCCGCATGCAGGCCCAGTCTGCCGGCGCACTTGACCTGGCGCGCCGCCTTGAGGCCAACCCTTCTGTCGCGCGCGTGTTTTATCCGGGTTTGCCTTCGCATCCACAGCATACGCTGGCCATGCGCCAGCAGGCTACGGGTGGCGCTATTGTTGCTTTTGAAGTTAAAGGCGGGAGAGCCGAGGCATGGCGCGTCATCGATGCCTGCCGCATGCTCTCGATCACGGCCAATCTGGGTGATGTGAAAACCACCTTGACGCACCCGGCTTCCACGACCCATGGCCGCATTTCGCCCGAGGCGCGTGCCGAATCCGGCATCACGGAAAGCCTGCTGCGCGTTGCCGTCGGACTTGAAGCAGTGGATGATATCGAGGCGGATTTGCTTCGCGGCCTGTGAGTTTGGCAGGCAGGCAACAGATTATTCATCATTTCTTTTTTGGTCGATCGTCGTCGCGCCAGTCCCACGGGGATTCCCTTTGGTCACGCCGATTATCTCCGGGGCGACGAAATTCTTCCGCTGCTAGAATCCACACTTGTCTGCTTGGTGCAGACCCGTTATTTTCTTTGCCGATTGCCATGAAACGTTCCCGCTTTACTCGTCGTACCAGACAGACTCCCGATACCGAAGAGTTGATTCGCCTTACCACGCAACTGAGTCTGTCAGGCAGCCGCCTGGAAGATGAATTCTGGGAGAGAAAACTTGGCGGGCTGGTTGAGCGTCTGCTCGCCAGCAATGACGAGGCGGCTTTGAATGCCGCCCTGGATCACCTCTACGGTGCCGGCGGTCGCGCCTATGATGAATTGGCCGATATGGTCGAATCCTGTGCCGAGTGCCGCCACTACATGATTGAGAGCGCGGGTGCTGACCAGGATGTGCTGCTGTTTGCCGCCCCGGTGCTGGCCTGGTCACGCTACGCAATTCCATCCGGGCAAATCGCGCCGGAAGTACTGGCCACCTTGCGCGTTCAGTTGCAGGCCCATGTGCTGGCTACCAATGTACGCTTTGGTCTTGCCGACTTCTTTTACAGCCCGGATCAGTTACCACAGAGCTATTGCGATACGGCGGCGCTGACAGAAAAACTGACCAAGTCAGCCTTGCACGGTCGCGATCTCAATCTCGATCCGGCGCAGATGGCCGAAACGATAAATTTCCTGTCGGATACCCGATATCTGATCGGCGTGCTCTGCGCGCCGCCAGGCGCGCCGTTGTTCCGCTGGCAGGAAGAGGATGGCAACCGCACCGAGGCGCACAAGCAGTGGCGCGGGCAGGGCGGTGAAGCCTTGCGTCCGCTCTTGCCGGCCTGTGCAGTTGAGCCCTTGTTGCCACAGTCTTTCCATGCGGCCGTGCGTGAAGCCGATCGCGCTTCACGCCCGTACTCGCTACGCTCGGCTGTTGCCTTCCTGCAGACGTCGCTCAATATCAACGCCGCCAACCTGCATGCGGTAGTTGCGCCCTACTACGACCGGCAACTAGAAGAGTTTCGCATCGGCTTCACCGTGGGCGAGGCAGTCGACGTGGTGCATGGTGTGGTCTGGCCCCTGCTCGAAAACGAGGACGAAGCCGCTGAAACGCCCGGCCAGATCGAGGCAGTATTGCGCGAGGCCGGTGTGGCGGAGGTGCTGGTGCTTGATCATCGCTTCCCGCTCGAATATTGCGACGATTGCGGCGCGCCCCTTTATCCGAACCCGGAAGGTGAACCGGTTCATGCCGAACTTCCGGAGCAGGAAGAAGAAACAGCGCCCCGTCATCTGCACTGAGACTTAAACGTGACCGCGCTTTCGAGCCTCGATGAACTGATCGGGGCCTTGCGCTGCCTGCCCGGCGTTGGGCCGAAATCTGCCCAGCGCATGGCTTACCACCTGTTGCAGCACAACCCGCAAGGCGCTGAACGGCTGGGGCGGGCGCTGGAAGTGGCCCTGAAAACCTTGCGCCGCTGCGACCGCTGCAATGGCTTTACCGAAGCGGCGATCTGCGATCGTTGCCTGTCCTCCAAGCGTGATCCGTCACAGTTGTGCGTGGTCGAAATGCCGGCCGATCTGAATACGATGGAGCAGACACACGCCTATCGCGGCCTCTATTACGTGCTGATGGGGCGCTTGAGCCCGCTCGACGGCGTCGGTCCGCGCGAACTGGCTTTCGATCGCCTGCTGGCGCGTGCCAGCGACGGCGTAGTGAAAGAGGTGATTCTCGCTACCAACCTGACGCATGAGGGGGAGGCAACGGCGCATTACCTTTCCGAAATGCTGCATGTCCGTGGTGTCAAGGTCAGCCGCATAGCGCGCGGCTTGCCGCTTGGTAGCGAACTTGAATACTCGGATGCTGCCAGTGTGGCGCAGGCGTTGCTGGAACGACGGGATTACTGATGTTGCCAGCGGGAGGAACCATGAATAAACCACTCCAAGGTGTGCGCGTTGTCGAGTTGGGCACCCTGATTGCGGGACCGTTTTGCAGCCGCATCCTGGCCGAATTCGGTGCCGAGGTGATCAAGGTCGAAGCACCGGGGGAGGGCGACCCGTTGCGCAAGTGGCGCAAACTTTACCCGGATGCACAGACCGGTACATCACTGTGGTGGCTGATTCAGGCGCGCAACAAGAAATCGGTGACTGCCAATCTGAAGCATCCGGATGGCCTTGCCATGGTGAAGCGGCTGATTGCCCGTGCCGATATCGTCGTCGAGAACTTTCGTCCCGGCGTGCTGGAAAAGCTTGGCTTGGGCTGGGATGTGCTGTCGGCGCTGAACCCGGGGCTCGTGATGGTGCGGCTGTCGGGTTTTGGCCAGACCGGGCCGATGGCGCAGTTGCCCGGTTTCGGGGCGATTGGCGAGTCGATGGGCGGGCTGCGTTTTGTGACGGGTTTTCCCGATCGCCCGCCGGTAAAGACCGGCGTTTCGATCGGTGACGGCATCGCTTCGTTGTGGGGTGCGATTGGCGCGTTGATGGCGCTGCGCCATCGCGAGGTGAATGGCGGCACCGGGCAGATGGTTGATGTCGCCCTGTATGAAGCCGTGTTCGCCATGATGGAAAGCCTGGTGCCGGAATTCGATGTTTTCGGTTTTGTGCGTGAGCGCACTGGCAACGTTATGCCGGGTATCACGCCCTCAAATACCCACACTACTCGCGATGGCAAGCACTTGATCATCGGGGCCAACGGCGATGCCATTTTTCGGCGCTTCATGCAGGCCATCGGCCGCCAGGATCTGGCCGATGATCCAAGCCTAGCCAACAATGCCGGTCGAGATGCACGAGCCGCCGAGATATACAACGTGATTGATTCCTGGGCCGCAACGCAGGATGCCGAGGATGTCCTCAAGCTCGCGGCTGCGGCAGGCGTGCCGGCCAGCCGCATATTCTCGGTAAGCGATATGTTTGCCGATCCGCAATACGCGGCACGCGCCATGCTGGAGTGGGCAACGCTGCCGGATGGCAAACGACTGCGAATCCCCGGAGTGGTACCCAAACTTAGCCAAACCCCGGGAAGCACGGAATGGCTGGGGCCGGCCTTGGGGGAGCATACCGATGCAGTACTGACAGAATTGGGGTATGCGGGTGATGAGATTGAAGAAATGCACCAAAATGGTGCTATTTGACCCTGTTGTACTGTTATCCAAGTCCATTTAGCCCTTTAATCGCGGTACGCGCTTCGGTATAATCTGCAGGTTTTCCGCATCTGTACACAAGCATCTGTACACAAAATAATTTAGGAATCCCCCTTCATGAGCTGTGACGATAAAGTGGATTGCGGCAGGCGGCGCTTGCTGGTCGCGACCGCAACCGTGGGTGGTGTGGCCGGCGTGGCAACAGCCATTCCGTTTGTCAGCACCTTCGCCCCTTCCGAGCGCGCCAAGTCCGCTGGTGCTCCCGTTGAGGCCGACATCAGCAAGCTGGCGCCAGGCCAGATGATGACTGTCGAGTGGCGCGGCAAGCCAGTGTGGATCATTCACCGCACCAAGGAAATGCTCGACAATCTGACCAAGCTGGACGACAAGATGGCCGATCCCAAGTCGAACCGGTTGATGCAGCCCGGTTACGCCAAGAACGAGTACCGTTCGATCAAGCCCGAATATCTCGTCGCCATCGGCATCTGCACCCACCTCGGCTGCTCGCCAACAGAAAAATTCACGACCGGCGCCGAGTCTGGCGTCACTGCCGATTGGCAAGGCGGGTTCTTCTGTCCCTGCCATGGCTCAATCTTCGATTTGGCCGGCCGCGTCTATAAGAGCATGCCTGCACCGGACAATCTCGAGATTCCCCCGCACGTTTACCTGTCCGACGCCAAGATTCTGATTGGCGAAGACAAGAAGGGAGCCTGAGCATGGGCGCCGCCAATACTGACAAATACAAATCCGATGGTTCAGCCGCCGGTGGTCTGCTGGAATGGGTCGATGCCCGCTTCCCCTTGTTGTCATTGTGGAACGACCATCTGGCCAAGTACTACGCACCGAAAAATTTCAACTTCTGGTACTTTTTCGGCTCTCTGGCGATCTTGGTGCTGGTACTCCAGATCGTCACCGGCATCTTTCTGACGATGCACTACAAGCCGGATGCGGCGCTCAATGCTTCAGGTATCCCGGCGGCCTTTGCCAGCGTCGAGTACATCATGCGCGACGTTCCGTGGGGCTGGTTGATCCGCTACATGCATTCCACGGGTGCCTCGGCCTTCTTTATCGTCGTCTATCTGCACATGTTCCGCGGCATGCTCTACGGTTCCTACCGTAATCCGCGCGAGCTGATCTGGATTTTTGGTGTGCTAATTTTCCTCCTGTTGATGGCAGAAGCCTTCCTCGGCTATCTGCTGCCGTGGGGCCAGTTGTCCTACTGGGGGGCGCAAGTGATCGTGAACATGTTCACCGCCATCCCCGTCATCGGCCCGGATTTCGCCCTCTTGCTTCGTGGTGACTATGTCGTTTCCGATGCCACGCTGAATCGCTTCTTCGCCTTGCACGTCGTTGCGATCCCCCTGGCGCTGATCGGTTTGGTCGCCGCGCACATCATGGCGCTGCACGAAGTTGGCTCGAACAATCCGGATGGTATCGAGATCAAGAAGAAAAAAGGCCCTGACGGCATCCCCCTCGACGGCATCCCGTTTCATCCCTACTACTCGGTGAAGGATCTCGTTGGTGCGGTGGTCTTTTTGATGGTCTTCGCGATCGTTATTTTCTTCATGCCGGAAGGTGGCGGTTATTTCCTCGAATACAACAATTTCTTTCCAGCCGATCCACTGGTGACGCCGTCGCATATTGCGCCGCTGTGGTATTTCTCGCCTTACTACTCGATTCTGCGCGCCAATACGGTGAACTTCTTCTGGATCGACGCCAAGTTGTGGGGGGTTATTTTCATGGGTCTGGGTGTAATGATCTTCTTCTTCCTGCCTTGGCTCGACCGCAGCCCCGTGAAGTCGATCCGTTACCGTGGCCCCTTGTTCAAAGGCGCGCTGGCGATCTTCGTCGCCTGCTTCATCATTCTGGGCGTTCTGGGCACTATGCCGGCAACCCCGGGTCTGACGATGATTGCGCAGGTTTGCTCCATCATCTACTTCGCATTTTTCCTGTTGATGCCAATTTATACTTCGCTCGATAGATGCAAGGCCGAGCCGGAAAGGGTGACGGGAAAATGAAAAAACTGTTCCTCGCCCTGCTGTTTGTGCCGCTGCTCGCTTTTGCCGCCGGCACGGAAGTTCATCTGGACAAGGCACCTGACCGTTCGCGCGATTTGGCTGCCCTGCAAAACGGCGCGAAAGTCTTCGTCAATTATTGCCTGAACTGTCATTCGGCGTCTTACTACCGCTACAACCGGCTCACTGATCTTGGTTTGACCGAAGGGCAAATCAAGGACAACCTGTTATTTACCGCTGACAAGATTGGCGAGCCCATGACGATCGCGATGCGGCGCGCCGAAGCGAAAGAGTGGTTTGGTGTTCCGCCTCCCGATCTGACACTGATTGCCCGTGCCCGCACTTCTGGATCCGGTTCAGGGGCCGATTGGCTGTACACCTATCTGCGTTCCTACCATCGAGACGACTCGCGCCCGACCGGCTGGAATAATCTGGTGTTCCCCAATGTCGGCATGCCGCACATCCTGTGGGAACTTCAGGGTGAGCAGGAGCTCAGCCCTGATCATAAACTCGTGCTAGCCAAGCCAGGAGTACTGCAGCCGGCAGAGTTTGATGCAATGGTTGCTGACCTGGTAGGCTTTTTGACTTACATCGCCGAGCCGATGGCCAATTTCCGCAAGGAACTTGGAGTTGTCGTGCTCATTTTTCTTTTCGTCCTGTTTATCTTCTCGTATGCGCTCAAGCGTGAATACTGGAAAGATATCCATTAACTCAATAGCGTGACCATACTGACATGGGGCATCGAGATATGAATCCACCCGTCCGTCGCGTGGTGCGTGATTCCGACTATTCTTGGGGAACGAGTGCCATGATGAACCTGTACTCGGGCACCACCTGCCCGTTCAGCCATCGCTGCCGTATCGTTCTCTACGAAAAGCAGATGGACTTTCAGGTGATTGACGTTGACCTCTTCAACAAGCCTGAGGACATCGCCGTCATCAACCCGTATAACCGGGTCCCGGTGCTGGTGGATCGCGACCTCGTTCTTTACGAGTCGAATATCATCAATGAATATATTGATGAACGGTTTCCACATCCGCAGTTGATGCCGCCTGATCCGCAAACGCGGGCAAAGGCGCGCCAGCTGCTGCATACGATGGAACACGAGTTGTTCAGCCATATCGATACGCTTGAGCGCAACCTGAAGTCGGCGGACAAGTCGCGGGCGCATATCCGCGATCGCCTGGTCGAACTGGTTCCTCTGTTCGCAAAGCAGAAATTCCTGCTCGGCGATGACTTTTCAATGCTCGACGTGGCTATCGCGCCCCTGCTGTGGCGCCTTGATCACTATGGCATCGAACTGCCGAAATCGGCGGCGGGGGTAATGAAGTTCGCCGAACGCATTTTCTCTCGGCAGGGCTTCATCGATGCGCTGACGCCGTCTGAAAAGGTGATGCGCCGCTGATTGCGGCGGTGCATTGCCTGTTTCCCTGATGGTGTCCACCAAGCCATACCTTATCCGTGCAATCCATGAATGGTGCACGGACGAGGGTTTTTCTCCCCACATTGCCGTACAGGTCGATGAGCGAACTCGCGTGCCACGCGAGTTCGTCAAGGACGGGCAAATCGTCCTCAACGTCGGTGCCGAAGCCACTCACCAACTGCAAATCGGCAACGACGAGATCACTTTTCAGGCCCGCTTCAGCGGTGCATCTTTCTCGGTAGCCGTGCCAGTATCCGCCGTGCTGGCCATCTACGCGCGCGAGAACGGACAAGGAATGGCATTCGAGGCCATCCCAGAGCATGTGGATGGCGAAGCAGTCGGCGCTGGCGAGACGGCGCATGTGGAAGCGGAAACGGAAACCGACAAGCCGGATTCGCCGACCCGTCGCGGCGGTCACCTGACACGCGTAAAGTAAGCCAAAACCGGTCAGCTCCGGCACCCATCCGTGTTGTGTGGCGCCCCCAGCACGAATCGAACGTGCGACCCCCTTCTTAGGAGGAAGGTGCTCTATCCACTGAGCTATGGGGGCAGAATGCGTATTTTATCGATTACTTGATTCGATTTCCGGTCATGAGTGACAAGTCTGTGCAAATATCACCGCAATCTCAGACCACCCAACGCGGGTGGCGTGTTGTCGGCTGGGTGCTGCTGGGTGTTTTACTCGGGGCAGCTTTGGTGGCGGCCTTCCTGGCCTACGGCCAGCCGGAACTGCTGCTGGAGCAGCTGAACCTGCGCTACTGCGGCTGACTGTCGGTGGACGTGGCTTCGGGTGCCGCGACGGGAATCTCCAGTCCCAACCTGCGCATCACGGCTTCCTCGCTCAGATGCAGTAGTTCGCCGATTGCCTTGTAGTCATCCGGCAAGGCGGCATCGTCCCAGCCATTGGCTGAATGGCGCGCCAAGTCAACCGCGAGTTTGACGTTCCTGACGCGCGGATTGTCGGCGTTGTCCTGATTCATCAGGGTGGTGAGCAATTCAGGCAGGCGCCAAGCCTGGGTCAACGCCATCTTGATCTGGTGTAGGGGAAGGTTGAAAACATCGGCCTGCACGGCGATTGAGCGCAGCGTGCGGTCAGCCTTCTGTTTTTCAGCGAACTGCAAGGCGAGATTTGGCGCGAAGCACCACATGAGAATCTCGGTGAAATCGTAGAGCAGTGTCGCAACGATGATTTCATCGACATCGAGGTCGTGCCGATAGATCGCCCAGTCGCGCGACCATTGCGCGGCCTTGCGAGCACGGCTGATGGTTTTTAGCAGGCCGAGCAGGGCGCGCGGATGCGATTTCAGTTGATCCTCGATCATCGGGAGCTCTTGAAAATCGCGGAAGAATGGTTCCATGCCGATCATCATCAGTGCGCGTTCGATGGTCGTGATGTCGGTGTTGCGAGTCTTGTTGCGCTTGGCTTCGATATAGGCCAGTACGCGCAATGTCATCATCGGGTCGTGAAGAATTACCGATGAAATGGTGCGGGCATTGGATTTGTCGGCATTGGCGCGCAAGTCGGCCAACTTCAGCTCCGTATGACGGAGCACGGGAATGCTCGCTTGGCTGAAATAGGCAACCCAAGCGTCGAGGTCGGGAAAAGGTTTCTCAATCATATGACCATTATCGTCGAGGGTGGAGCTGGAATGGTACTGATAAGGCGAGGTTCGTGCCTGCACATTACCTTGTATTTTCAGTTCGTTCCAGATAAAATCTCGCCCCTTTCATCCTTGCCCCACCCGAACTGCATGCGGGGGGGCCTAACCAGACCGAAAAGGAGTGTGCATGCGACATTACGAAATCGTTTTCATCGTCCATCCGGACCAATCCGACCAGGTTCCGGCCATGGTCGAGCGTTACAAGACGCTCGTCACCGGCAAGAACGGCGTCATTCATCGCCTCGAGGATTGGGGGCGTCGCCAGATGGCCTATCCGGTCCAGAAAGTGCACAAGGCGCACTACGTACTCATGAACATCGAGTGCGATGGCGAAACCTTGGCCGAACTGGAAAACTCATTCAAATTCAACGACGCTGTATTACGCCACCTGACCATCAAGACGGACAAGGCTGAAACCATACCTTCCCCGATGATGAAGGAAGAGAAGTCGCGTTCGTTCTCGTCGCAGGGGCAGCAGTCAGAAGCCAAGCCGGCTGAAGCCAAGCCGGCCGAAGCTGCGCCGGCCGAAGCTGCGCCAGTTGAAGCGAAGCCTGCCGAAGTTACGGAGGCTGCCGCCGAAGTTGCCAGCTGAGTCTGAAGGTGCCGTGCCGGTTGGGGTGTCTCCCCAGTTGGCCAACCGCACCGAGCTTGCAGGTCAGTTGCTGGAGCGAGGCATTCTGCGATATACCCCGGCGGGTGTCCCGGTGATCGAATTCCGGGTTGCCCACATGTCGGAGCAGATTGAAGCCGGAACCTCCCGCCGCGTCGAATGCGAGCTTGCCTGCATAGCCCTCGGCACGACAGCCCTGCTGCTCAAGGAAGCGTCACCCGGTACGGATCTCACTGTCAGCGGTTTTCTTGCCGCGAAGAGCCTGAAACAGAAGGTGCCCGTACTGCACGTGACCATGATCGAATTTGCAGAAAAAATTTGATAAAAGGATTTTGATATGGCTTTCAAGCCCGGAAAAAAGAAGGACGACCGTAACAAGAACAAGAACCGCAACATGTTCAAGCGCCGCAAGTTCTGCCGCTTCTCCGCCGAGAAGATCGAGCAGGTTGACTACAAGGACGTTGATCTGCTGCGCGATTTCGTTGGTGAAAACGGCAAGATCATGCCGGCGCGCATTACCGGTACCAAGACACGCTTTCAGCGTCAGTTGTCGACCGCCATCAAGCGTGCGCGCTTCCTGGCGCTGCTGCCTTACACCGACCTGCACCAGTAACGAGGAGATAAACCATGCAAGTGATTCTGATGGACAAAGTGGTTAACCTCGGCAGCCTCGGCGATGTCGTCAAGGTCAAGGAAGGTTATGCCCGCAATTTTCTGATTCCCAAAGGCTTCGCCAAGCGCGCCACCCCCGAGAACATGAAGGTGTTCGAGGCCCGTCGCGCCGAACTGGAAAAGGTTGCCACCGAGAAATTGGTCGCGGCCCAAGCCGTGGCTGCCAAGCTGGAAGGTATGAAGGTCGAGATCACCCGCAAGGCGGGTGTCGATGGCCGCCTGTTCGGTTCGGTGAGCCCCGGTGACGTAGCCGAAGCGCTGACCGCGCAAGGTGTCGAGACCGACAAGAGTGCCGTGCGCATGCCGGAAGGTCTGTTGAAGGCCGTCGGTGAGTTCGTCCTCGAAGTCTCGCCCCACGCCGATGTCGTTGCCAACGTTACAGTAGTCGTGGTGGGTGAGCAGTAACAGTAAGTCCCGCCCCCTCCCGGCCTCCCCCTCGCGGGGGAGGTGACTGTGGCTCGCTGCGCTCGTTTGTTACGGGGCGCGTAGTTCGGGCTGTGGTGCGGGTTGCGGCTGGCGCCGCGTGCCGTCTTTCCTTGGGGCGGCCCGGCGGAAAGACTGCGGTTTAAGTCAGCACATGCGTTGAAAAAGGGCTGCCTACGGGTGGCCTTTTTTCGTGCACCTGTCCTTGCCGGCTTAGAATCGCCTTGTCATGCTGCACCTTCATCTGAGCAATCGTTCCGACACGCTGGCCATGGCGCAGGCGGCGCTGCTGCGCGCCGCGCCGCTGCCCTTGCTGGAAACCGAACAGGTAGTCACCTCGGCCACGGCTGTAGCGCGCTGGCTGGGGTTTCGGCTGGCCGACGAACTGGGCATCGCCACGCAGATTGCCTTTCCGTTTCCCGCTGCCTATGTCTGGCATCTGTTCGGCCGGGTGCTGGCGGAAGTGGCTGCGGTCAATCCATTCGAGCGGACGGCAATGCAATGGCGTCTGCTGCGCTTGCTGGGCGAGAGCACTGCACCGCAGGTGAAGCATTACCTCGCTGACGATGATGGCATCAAGCGGTATGAACTCGCCAGCCGGCTGGCTGCCCAGTTTGATCGTTACCTGGTCGAGCGTCCCGACTGGCTTGAATTCTGGGGCGCCGGCAAGCTGCTGGGACTTGGGCCGGACGAGATCTGGCAGGCGGGTGTGTGGCGTACCCTGATCGGCGAGCTGTCGGAAGTGGCCGCCGAGCATCCGCGCGAACGATTCATGGCGCAGTTGCGGCGGGATCCGCGTGCGCGGGCGCGTCTGCCGCAGCGGATCAATCTGTTTGCCGTCGAGTCGATGCCCGCGCTCTACTGGGAGGTGTTCCTCGGTCTGGCCGAATGGGTCGACCTGCATGTCTTCGTGCTGGCGCCCTGCCGCGAATACTGGGGCGACATCGACCGGGTGCGCGTGCGGTTGCGCCTGGAAATCGACCAACCCGAAACAGCTGCACTGATTGAAGCGGGCCATCCCCTGCTGGCCTCGCTGGGACGGTCACGCCAGCATGCGATGGCCCGCCTGACCGAGGCGGGTGAGCGCCTGCCGACCCAGGAGCATCACTATTTTATTGCCGCGTCAGCCACATTGTTGGGCTGCTTGCAGCGGGATATTCTCGACCTCGACAGCAGTGTCGCTATCCCCCCCGACGCCTCGCTGCAGATCCATGCCTGCCACGGTCCGCTGCGCGAGGCCGAAGTGTTGCACGATCGTCTGCTGGCCCTGTTCGAAGCCATGCCTGACCTGCATCCGGCGGATATCCTGATCCTCACCCCGGATATCGAAACCTATGCGCAGGCCATCGAGGCGGTGCTGATGCATGCGCCTGCGGCGCGACGGATTCCCTGTGTGGTGGCTGATCGTCCGCTGGTTGCCGCACCACTATGGCGTGCGTTGCGTCGCCTGTGCGCGGTAGCAGAAAGCGAACTCGACGCCGAAAGCGTCATGGGGCTGCTGGAAGAGCCGGCGGTGCGGCGTGCTTTTGACCTGGCCGAAAGCGAACTGCCGCTGCTGCGCGACTGGGTCGCCACAGCGGGCATCCGCTGGGGCCTGGATGGCCGCGCGCGCCAGCAGCGTGGCTTGCCGGCGGAAGACACCCATACCTGGCGCGCCGGCTTGCAGCGCTTGCTGCTCGGCGTGGCAATGCCCGATGTGCCGGAACGCCTGTATGACGAGGTGTTGCCCGTAGCCGGCATCGAGGGTGGCCGTGCCGAATTGCTGGGCCGCTTTGCCGACTATGCCGAAGCCTTGTTCGTGCTGGTGCAGAAAGTCGGCGCTGGCGGGACGGCGCTTGATTGGGTTGGCATTCTCAACGATGCCCAGGAACGCTTTCTCGCTCCGACAGAATCAGAAGAAGACGAAGCACAACGCATTCGCGCCGCGCTTGCCGAACTGGCGACCCACGCGCGCACTGCGCGCTGCGAAGTCCGGCTGCCGCTGGCCGTCATGCTGCGCGAACTTGACGCCGCGCTGACTGAGCGGGCACCGGCGCGCGCCTTTGCTTCGGGCGCGGCGACAATCGCCGCGCTACAGCCGGGCCGGCCGCTGCCGGCGCGAGTATTGTGTCTGGTCGGCATGAACGACGGCGCCTGGCCACGCCCTGCAGCACCGGTCAGCTTCGATCTCATCGCGCGGCATCCCCGGCCGGGTGACCGCAACCATCGTGGCGAGGAACGTTATGCGTTCCTGGAAACGCTGCTGTGCGCGAAAGATTCCCTTGTTGTCACCTACACCGGCCGCGACCCGCGCAGCAATGTCGAATTTCCCCCCGCTGCGCCGCTGGCCGAATTGCTCGACACACTGGCGACGATGACCGGCAAGGCCGTCGCGGAACTGATCGTGCAACATCCCTTGCAGCCCTTCAGTCCGGTGTATTTCGATCAGGTGGCGCCCGCGCTGTTCAGCTTCGACGGCGACCACTGCAGCGCAAGTTGTGCAGCTGGCGCCACCCGCACAGCACGCAGCGCCAGTCCATTCCTCGGCGAAATGCCAGTGCCAGCGCTATTACCCGCCGCTGGCGAGGAGCTTGAACTGCAGCGCCTGCAGCGCTTTTTCGACCACCCGGTGCGTTTCTATCTGCGCGAGCAGCTGGGCATCCATCTCGAGGAAAGCGAAGAGTTGCTGGAAATTCACGAACCCTTCGTGACCAACCATCTCGATAATTACCGTCTGCGCGAAGCGCATTTCGCCGGCCTCAAGGCAGGCGCGACGCTTGATGAAACCACGCGCCTGCTGCACGCGAAAGGCTGGCTGCCGCATGGTGTGGTGGGCGGCATTGCCAGTGCGGCGGCACACGCTGAAGCCAGCGCGTTATGGCAATCCGCCCAGGCCTGGGCCACGGCCGCCGCCTTGCCGCCAATCGAAGTGCGCTTCGACGCTGAGCAGACAATGCTGAGCGGCCGCCTCGAACGCATCACGGCGCAAGGCCTGTGGCGCCTGCGTTTCGGCAGCACCCGCCCGCAGGACCTGTTGCGCTTGTGGATAGACCATCTGTTGTTGCAGCTTGCCGCGCCGCCCGGCGTGGTGAAGCAGAGCGTGCTGCTGGCCAACAATGGCGTGACGCTGTTGCCACCGCTCGACGGGGCCGCCGCCGCACTGGCTGAACTGCTGGCGCTGTATCGACAAGGCCAAAGCGCACCGCTGCCGTTCTATCCAAAGACGGCCTGGGCCTGGCTGGAAGGCAAGTCGAGCTGGCGCAATGCCTGGTTCGGCAACAGCTTCCAGAAGACTCCCGGTGAGCGCGACGATGCCTATCTGCGGCTGGCCTTGCGCGACCGGTCCGACGATCCCCTTGGCGCAGCATTCCAGCAACTGGCGGCACAGGTCTTCGGGCCGCTGCGCGCGGCGATGACCGAGAAAGTCGGCGATGGCTGAACGGCGCTTCACGCCTCTCGCCGGTCCCTTCGACGTCGTGCTCGACGGCATCAGCCTGGTCGAGGCCGGCGCCGGCACGGGCAAGACCTGGACGATCACCGCGCTGGTGTTGCGCCTGTTGCTCGAACAGCAACTCGAGATCGGCCAAATCCTCGTCGTCACCTATACACGCGCCGCCACCGGCGAGCTGCGCGGGCGCATCCGTAACCGCTTGCTGCAGGCGCTCGCCGCGTTTGAGGCGGGCACGACCGATGATGAAAACCTGCAGGCGCTGCTCGCCCGCTACGACCCCACGCCAGCCGCTGCACGGCTGCGCCTCGCCATCGAAAGTTTCGACGAAGCCGCCATCTTCACCATTCACAGCTTTTGCCAGCGCGCGCTGACCGAAACGGCCTTCGAGGCCGGGCAGCCTTTTGAGCGAGAACTGCTCGCCGACCAGCAGGACCTGCTCGCCGGTGTGGCCCGCGATGTCTGGCGCAAGACATTGGCGACGGCTGCCGCGCCCTGGGCGCGCTGGCTGCTGGGTGAATTGGGTGGGCCGGATGGCCTGGTGCGCCGCGTGCGCTCGCATCTTGGTCGCATCGACGCGCAGACACTGGCGCCAGTGTCCACAGACCGGCATGCGGCAGAACAAGCCTTTGCCGCCGCCTTCACTGCGGCGCGCAAGCTCTGGCAAAGCGATGCCGCGACGATCTGTGCCTGGCTGGCCGCTGCCAAACTGAATCAGGGTGTTTATTCCCCGAAAAAAATGCAGCCCAGAATCGATCTGCTCGGCCAGATCTTCGCCGCTGCAGACGCGCCTTTCCCCTTGCCCGAGGCCATGGCATTTTTCGGGCTGGCGAAGATCACCGAGAAAATCACCAAGTCCAGCCCGCCAGCCGAACATGCGTTCTTTGATGCGGTCGATGTACTCCTGCTGGCGGCCGAGAATCTCGGCGCCGCGTATGAAAATGACACGCGCCGCCTGCTGCATGACTTCCTGCTCACGGCGCGTGCCGAGCTGACGGCCAGAAAGCGCCGCAGCGGCCAGATGGCCTATGACGACCTGCTCGCCGATCTGGCCCATGCGCTGCAGGGCACCTCCGGCGCTGCGCTCGCCGGCGCGCTGCGCAACCGCTACCGGGCGGCGCTGATCGACGAATTCCAGGACACCGACCCGCTGCAACTCGAGATCTTCTTCGGCATCTTCGGTGGCAAGTTCGGCCAGGACGGTCATCCGCTGGTGTTTGTCGGCGACCCCAAGCAGGCGATCTACGGCTTTCGCGGCGCGGACGTGTTTGCCTATCTGTCTGCTCGGCAGCAGGCCGACGCCGGTTATGCGCTGCTGGAAAACCGGCGCTCCGATGCGCCATTGCTGACCGTCGTGAATGCCTTGTTCGCGCGTCCGCATCCCTTCCTGCTTGAGGGTTTGTCTTTTGAACCGGCCCAGCCGGCGCAGATGGCCCGCGCCTCCTGTCGCATCGATGATGACACCGGCAATGCGGCGGCGCTCACTCTGTGGACGATGACGCAACCGGAAGGGGAGAAGGGCTTAACCAAGGAAGTGGCGCAGCCGCTGGCGGCCAGCGCGGTTGCCGCCGATATTGCTCGACTGCTGGGATTGGCGGCGACAGGCCGGGCGCAGCTTGGCACGCGGGCGCTGGCGGGCGGCGACATTGCCGTGCTGGTGCGCAAGCATCAGCAGGGCGAACTGGTGAAGCAAGCCCTGGCGCGGCGCGGCATTGCCAGCGTCACCTTGGGTGGCGGCAGTGTCTGGCACAGCGACGAAGCCGAGGAGGTCGAACGCGTGCTGCTGGCAGTGGCCGCCCCGACGCGCGAAGGGCTGGTACGGGCGGCGCTGGCGACGGTGCTGCTCGGCGCCGATGCGGCGCAACTGGCCGTCTGGGCCGCCGACGAGCGCGCCTGGAGCGAGCGGCAGGGCTGCTTCCACGACGACTTGCTGCTGTATCGCGATCGCGGCTTCATGGCGATGTGGCGTCGCCTGCTGCGGCGCGAAGGCGTTGTCGCGCGCATTCTGGCGCGCCCTGATGGCGAGCGGCGCCTGACGAATTACCGCCATCTCGCCGAATTGTTGCAAGGGGCCGAACATGACGGCGCCCTCGACATCGAAGGCCTGGCCCGCCATCTGGCGCGTTCGCGTGAAGCCAGCGAATCCGAGGAAGCACAACTGCGTCTGGAAAGCGACGCGCAACTGGTGCGCATCGTCACCATTCACGCCGCCAAAGGCCTCCAATATCCCATCGTCTACTGTCCCTTCCTGTGGGACGGTCCGGGATTCGATGCCAAGCGCTGGCCGGTATTTGCCCATGCCGATAATCATTCCTGTCTCGACTTCGGCTCCGCACAAATCGATGCACTGCGCCAGCAGGCTGATCTCGAAGACGCCGCCGAAGAATTGCGCCTCGCCTATGTCGCGCTGACGCGTGCCGAGCATCGCTGCATCGTCGCCTGGGGCAAGGTGAATCAATGCGAACGTTCGCCACTCGCCTGGCTCTTGTTCGCGCCACGCACGCCCGCTGCTGGCGAAACTGACGACCCACGCGCACAACTCGCCGACAGACTGGGCAAGCTTGATGAGGCCGCCCTGCAGGCGGAGATCGTCGCCCTGGCTAGCGGACTGGATGGGGCGATGGCGGTGACACCCTTGCCGGTGGATGACGCCCCTGTCATGGTGGCACTCGTGGCCGCTGCGCCTGAACTGGTGGCACGCCCCTTCGTCGGGACGATTCGTGCGCCGTGGCGCGTCAGCAGTTTTTCCAGCCTGGCGGCACGACTGGGCAACGAGGAGATTCCGGATCACGATGCACTCGTGGCCAATATCTCACCGCTTGCTCTACCCACCGTACCCCATGCGGGGCATTTCATCCCGCCAGTCCCACGGGGATTCCCTTCGGTCACGCCGACTTTCTCTCGCTTTATGGATTTCCCGCGTGGCGCGCGCGCCGGCAGTTGCCTGCATGCGCTGCTCGAGCGCATTGACTTCCAGGCCACTGCCGCAATCGGGCCCGTTGCCGTCGCCGTGCTGGAGGAATTTGCCTACCCGCTCGAATGGCGGCCGGTGCTCGAGCGCCTGGTGGCCGATGTCGTCGCCACGCCGTTGAATGCCGCTGGCCTGTGCCTGGCGCAAGTGGCGCGCGGCGAACGCCTGATCGAACTGGAGTTCACCTACCCGCTGGGATCGGCAGCAGCGCAGGCCGGCTACATGAAGGGTTTCATCGATCTGGTGTTTCGGCATGGCGGGCGCTGGTACATCGTCGATTACAAATCGAACTGGCTGGGCGAGCAGGTCGAGGACTACACGCCACCACGTCTGGCAGATGTGATGCGGATGCATCGCTACGACCTGCAACTGCGGATTTATGCGGCGGCCCTGAAGCGCGCGCTGCTGCTGCGCGAGCCCGATCTCGACTGGACTGAAAGCTTCGGCGGCGTGTTCTATCTGTTCCTGCGCGGCATGGGGCCAGGCAGCCAAGCCGGCGTGTTCTTCACGCGGCCGGACGATGCCTTATTGGATGTGCACACATGGCCAAGCTAGCCATCCCGCCCATCGTTGCCCATCTGTCGCGCTATCTGGGCGGTGACGATCCCGCTGCGCGGCGGGCCGTGGCGCTGGCCTGTCAGGCCACGCAGGATGGCCATGTCTGCGCCGACCTCGATCAGGAGGCGGGCTGGGGACCCTGGGCGGGCGAGATGGATGGCGGGCAGCGCGCCGGGCTGCGCGCCCGCCTGCCGGACATGGCCATTGTCGGTGGCGCCGATGATCTGACCCCGCTGGTCTGGGATGGCCAGCGGCTGAGCCTGCGGCGCTACTGGGCCTATGAGCAGCAGGTCGCGCTGGATCTGCTGGCGCGGGCAACGGCTCCGGAAGCCCTCAGTGCGGATATGGAAGCCGCGCTGGAAAACCAATTCGCCGATGCCGGCCAGCGCGCGGCGGCCCGCATCGGGCTGGTCAATCGGCTGGCCCTGATCTCGGGTGGTCCGGGTACCGGCAAGACAACCACGCTGGCGCGGCTGATCGCCTTGCTGCACCAGCAGGCCGCTCAAGCCGGCGCCGCGCCGCTGCGCATCGCCCTGGCCGCGCCTACTGGCAAGGCAGCAGCGCGCATGACCGAAGCGCTCGGTGCAACGGGTGTGTCAGCTCCGGCGCACAGCGCAATGACTCTGCATCGCCTGCTGGGCATGCGCGCCGATGGCAGCGGTTTTTATCACTGCCGGGAGCGGCCGCTAACGGTGGATGTGCTGGTGATCGACGAAGCCTCGATGATCGACCTGTCGCTGATGGCGCATCTGCTGGCTGCGCTGCCCACCGCCGCCCGCCTGATCCTGCTCGGCGACCGCGATCAGTTGGCCGCCGTCGAGGCCGGCGCGGTCTTCGCCGACCTGTGCGCCAGCGAGCGGCTGGCGCCATGTGTGACGACACTGACAGCCAGTTTCCGCTTTGCCGGCACGAGCGGCATCGGCCGGTTGGCCGAGTGCCTGCGGATGGGGGATGCGCCGGGCGCCATCGAGCAATTGAAAGCTGCCACGGACGACCTTGACTGGCAGCCGCAATTTTCCCCGCAGACATTGGCGTCCGCGGTGCGGGAGGGTTATCAAGCCTATCGTGATGCCGTGGCAGCCGGATTGCCGGTGGGCGAACTCTTCGAACAGTTCAGTCGCTTCCGCGTGCTCTGTGCGCACCGGCAGGATGTTGCCGCGATCAACCGGGCGCTGACGCCGCCCGACGCGATGCTGGCCCAGCCGGGCATGCCGGTCATGGTGGTGCGTAACGACCCGCTGCTGCGACTTTACAACGGCGATATTGGCCTGGCCTTGCCCGACCCGGTCGATGGCAGCCTCAAGGCCTGTTTCGCTGGCAAAGGGGATGGCACATCCGCTGCGCCGCGCTGGATTCCCTTCGCCCGCCTGCCGACTTGGGAAGTGGCCTGGGCAATGACGGTGCATAAATCACAGGGTTCGGAATTCGCAAGAGTTCTGCTGGCCTTGCCCGCATCGATTTCGCCGGTGGTGACGCGCGAACTGGTTTACACAGGGGTTACCCGGGCGCGTCAGCACCTCAGCCTGTGGTCGTCAGAAGCCGTATTGCAAGCGGCGTGCGAAAACCGCGCCGGACGCATGTCCGGTCTTTGCGATAAGCTCGGCAGCCTTACCGCAGGGCCGCCCCAAGGGAAGGCGGCACGCGGCGCCAGCCGCAAACCGCTCCAGAGCGAACCGGGCGCTGCCCCGTAACAAACGGAGCGTAGCGAGTCAACAGTCACCGCCCCGTGAGGGGAGGCCGGGAGGGGTGGGCCTTAGCCTGCCTAGCCTTCTGACTGTATCTTGTTGAGGATGCGCGCCCGGCTGGAAGCTTCGGACTGATTGGCGGCGGAGACCTCGCGGCCATATTGGTCCCGCTCAGCCTTCGAGCGGCGCACGGCTTCGATGCTCTTGATGCAACGCCAGCGCGAGCCCGTCTTGGTGACGAGCAGCTTCATCTCCTCCACCGGATGGTGGGTGCGGCAGTGATAGCAGTAGCGGGTAGCGGGTTCTTTTTTCACGGTACTCATAAGCCTGCGGATTATAGCAGCCTGGAATAGTTTGCCAGCCCCTTGCCAGCCGTGGCGCCCCTTGCCACCACGCTATCCAGCCACCAGGCCGGTCGGTTTTATCTTCGATGCGATCGGCGGTCCCTTGCGGGCACGACTGCCGCAATGGCTGGCGAGTTCCTTGGTGGTCATCCGGTATTCGGTGGCTTTGCCGCCGCGGCCGATGCCGGTCACGGTGAATGCCGCGCCATCGCCGACGGCGACCGCCACGAGTTGCTCCTTGGGGCCGAGGCTCTGGATGATCAGGCCACGACCCTTGCTCATCGTCTTCATTTCGGCCACCGGGAAAACCAGCAGGCGGCCGGCCTGCGAGATCGCCGCCGCCGTCCCCATATTGGCGGTGGCTCCGGCTAGCGCCGTCCCGCCAGCGCCGACTTTTGCCGGAACCAGCGGCAACTCGCCCTTTTCAAGCGTCATGAATGCCTTGCCGGCGCGGTTGCGCGAAACCAGGTCGCCAATGCTGGCGATGAAGCCGTAACCGCCCGAATTGGCGAAGAGATACTGCGCATCTGCGGCGTCGGTAAGCGCCTGGGCGAGTTTGCCACCCTCCTGAAATTCGACGAAGGTGCTGATGGGTGCGCCATCGCCGCGCCCGCCCGGCAGGTCGGCGACGCGCACGCTGTAAGCGCGGCCGTGGGTGTCGATGATCACCAGCGGCCAGACGGTGCGCGCTTCCATCACCAGGAGGGCGCTGTCGCCGCTCTTGTAGGCGATGCTGGCGGGGTCGATGCCGTGTCCCTGGCGCGAGCGCACCCAGCCGTTTTCCGAGAGGATCACCGTCACCGGCTCGTCGGGAATGGCAACCTCGGCGAGGCTGACGGGGGCAACGGATTCGATCAGCGTGCGGCGCGCGTCGCCATACTTCTTCGCATCCTCGGTAATTTCCTTGACGACCAGCTTGGTCAGTGCGCCCCGGTCTTCCAGCACGCGGCGCAGTTCCTTGGCCTCTGTGGCCAGCGCCTGCTGCTCCTGTTCGATCTTGATGCCTTCAAGGCGCGCCAGCTGGCGCAGGCGAATCTCGAGGATGTCCTCGGCCTGGATCTCCGACAGATTGAACTTGGCCATCAATTCCGCTTTCGGCTCGTCGGCCGCGCGGATAGTCTTGATGATCTTGTCGATGGAGAGGTAGGCCGTCATGCGGCCTTCGAGAATATGCAGGCGGCGTTCGACCTCATTCAGCCGGTGTTTGCTGCGCCGCTCGACCGTGACGTGGCGGAAGGCGATCCACTCGTGCAGGATGGTCAGCAGCGATTTCTGCGCCGGTCGGCCATCGGTGCCGATCATCGTCATGTTGAGCGAGACGTTGGCTTCAAGGCTGGTGCGCGCCAGCAACACGGCCATGAATTCGTCCTGCGGCACGCGCGAACTCTTCGGTTCCAGCACGATGCGCACGGGGTCCTTCTCGTTCGATTCGTCGCGCACGGCATCCAGCACGCCGAGCATCACCTGCTTGAGGTTCTTCTGCTCCTGCGAAATGTCCTTCTTGCCGGTGCGCGGCTGCGGATTGGTGACGGCCTCGATTTCCGAAAGGACATGCGCAGTAGAAACGCCATGCGGCAGTTCATACACGATGACGCGCCACTGGCCGCGCGCCAGTTCCTCGATGCGCCAGCGGCAGCGCATGCGCAGGCTGCCGCGACCGCCGGCATAGGCCGCGCGAATGTCGGCGGCGGGCGCGATGAGTTGGCCGCCGCCGGGGAAGTCCGGCCCGGGCAGCACGGTAAGCACTTCTTCGAGCGGGGCGGCCGGTTTCCTGATCAGCAGCTTGAGCGCATCAGCCACTTCGCGCAGGTTGTGCGGCGGAATTTCCGTCGCCATGCCGACGGCGATGCCCGATGCGCCGTTCAGCAGCACAAACGGCAGGCGGGCAGGCAATAATGATGGCTCGGTCAGCGTGCCGTCGTAGTTGGGCACGAAGTCCACCGTGCCGCGATCGATTTCCGTCAGCAGCAGTTCGGCAATCGGCGTCAGGCGGCACTCGGTGTAACGCATCGCCGCCGCGCCGTCGCCGTCGCGCGAACCGAAATTGCCCTGGCCGTCTACGAGCGGATAGCGCAGCGAGAAGTCCTGCGCCACGCGCACCATGGCGTCGTAGATGCTGCTGTCGCCGTGCGGGTGAAACTTGCCGATCACGTCGCCCACCACGCGCGCGCTCTTGACGTGCTTGGCGGTGGCGGCCAGGCGCATTTCGTTCATCGCATGCAGGATGCGGCGCTGCACCGGCTTCATGCCGTCCTCGACCTGGGGCAGGGCGCGCGACTTCACCACGCTCATCGCATAGGCAAGATAGGCGCGCTCGGCATAGGTATCGAGCGGCAGCGTGCCGTCGTCAAAAGTCGGCGCACGCGGACCGCCGTCAGGCGGTTCGCCCGGTCCATTTGGGACGGCGCCAGGCGGCACGTCGCCCATGTTTTCGACAGCGGGGGGAGGCGGCGGTACGTCCGGGATGTCGTCGAACAGATCAGGAGTTTCGTGGCTCATAGGTCGGCCTCCACGAGATGGCCACGGGCTTCCATCCAGGCGCGCCGCGCGGATGCTTCGCCCTTGCCCATCAGCAGGTTGAAGAGTTTCAGGGTTTCCGCCTGAGCTTCCGGCCGCTCGGCGACCGGAAGCACGCGGCGCGTCGCCGGGTCCATGGCGGTTTCGCGCAATTGCTCGGGGTTCATCTCGCCCAGCCCCTTGAAGCGGCCGACCTCGATCTTGTCGGGCGAGAAACCTTCCTTGGCCAGTCGGTCCTTGATGGCCGCCAGTTCGCCCTCGTCGAGCGCATACAGCCGCTTGGCCGGCCGTTTCTTGCCCTGCGCCGGCACGTCGACGCGATACAGCGGCGGCTGGGCGATGAACACGTGGCCGCGCGCGATCAGCGCCGGGAAGTGGCGGTAGAAGAGGGTGAGCAGCAGCGTCTGGATGTGCGCGCCATCGACGTCGGCGTCCGCCATGATGACGACCTTGCCATAGCGCAGGTTGGCGAGGTCGGGGTTGTCGGCGGCGTTGTGCGGGTCGATGCCCGTGGATCCGTGAGGATCCACTCCTAATGCCACGGCGATGTCGTGAATTTCGTTGTTGGCGAACAGGCGATTGACCTCGATTTCCCACGAATTCTGCACCTTGCCGCGCAAGGGCAGAATCGCCTGCGTTTCGCGGTTGCGGGCCATCTTGGCCGAGCCGCCGGCCGAATCGCCCTCGACAAGGAACAACTCATTTTCGGCAATGCTGGTCGATTCGCAGTCCGACAGCTTGCCCGGCAGCACCGCCACGCCCGACTGCTTTCTCTTTTCCACCTTCTGGGCATTCTTCTGGCGGCTCAAGGCCTGCCGGATCGCCAGCTCGGCAATCGCCTTGCCGGCCTCGACATGCTGGTTGAGCCAGATTTCGAGGGGGTCGCGCACCATGCCGGCGACCAGCTTCACCGCCTCGCGCGAATTGAGCTTCTCTTTGACCTGGCCCTGGAACTGCGGATCGAGGATGCGCGCCGAGAGCACATAGCCCATGCGCGCGCAGGCATCTTCCTGCTGCAACTTCACGCCGCGCGGCAGCAGCGCATGGTGTTCGATGAAGGTCTTCAGCGCCTCGAAAACTCCGGCGCGCAAGCCCGCTTCGTGGGTGCCGCCGGCGGTGGTCGGGATCAGATTGACATAGGACTCGTGGGGAATGTTCGAACCGCCATCTGCCCACCAGCCCAGCGCCCAGGCCGCGCCTTCGCCCTCGGCAAAGCTTTCGTGATCGCCGCCGGCGTAATTCTCGGCGGCGTAGATCGGCGCCGCCGCGGTCGCTTCGTCGCTGTCTTCGCCGGCCAGTTCGCGCAGATAGCCGCCCAGACCTTCCGGGTAGCGCCAGGTTTTCGCCAACATGCTGCCATCGGCCTGTTCGACTTCGAGCGTCACCTGCACGCCGGGCAGCAGCACGGCCTTCGAGCGCAGCAGGTGTTCGAGTTCGGCCTGCGGCACCCTGGGCGCATAGAAATATTTCGGGTCGGGAACCACACGCACGCGGGTGCCGGTCTGCCGGCCGCAAGTGCCGCGGGTTTCCAGCGCCGACACCTTCTCGCCGCCTTCGGAAAACGTCACCGCATGGATCTTGCCTTCGCGCCGTACTTCCACTTCCACGCTCAGCGACAGCGCATTGGTCACCGCCACGCCGACGCCGTGCAGCCCGCCAGAAAACGCATAGGCGCCGTTGCCGATCTGCTTGTCGAACTTGCCGCCGGCGTGCAGGCGCATGAAGGCGAGCACGACGACGGGAATCTTTTCTTCGGGATGCAGGCCGACCGGAATGCCGCGGCCGTCGTCCGCCACCGTGATTGCGCCATCCTTCTCCACCGTCACATGCAGGTGCTTGGCAAAGCCGGCCAGCGCCTCGTCGGCGGCGTTGTCGATGACTTCCTGGATGATGTGGGCCGGCGAGTCGGTGCGGGTGTACATCCCGGGCCGCTCGCGCACGGGTTCCAGTCCCTTCAGGACGCGGAAGGATGATTCGTCGTAAGTCTGCTTCATGATGAGTTTCCTGTTGCATGGCCAGCGGCGGAACATCCATGGCCGCCGCCGGGGGCGAACCACAAACATCCCCTTCCCGAAATGGGGGGCGCCAGACATGGGGCCCCTAAGATTGCTCTGCGGGGCGAATAGTTCAAGGGGGAAAGTGAAGGGAGAAACCGCCTATATTTACCATGCGGAAGCAGGCTTCGCCCGGCGCAAGGCACTAATTCTACCGGCGGCCTTTACGAAGCAGAACGTTTCGGCTATAGTGCGCGCCTCAATTTACTGCGCCCGTAGCTCATCTGGATAGAGTACTTGGCTACGAACCAAGGGGTAGGGGGTTCGAATCCCTCCGGGCGCACCAGAAATACCAAAGGGGCTAGCGAAAGCTAGCCCCTTTTCAGTTCACGGCACGTAGCTGAAGCGTAGCTACATTCCCCCGGTTACTCCTCATGCCCTGCTTCAGATCAGACAATACGTTACCAACTACGCATGGGGACATAAATTTTCAAAGCGGAAACCGTGGTTTGAAAATCATCTAGCCGCCTGTTTGTTCTTCCCGGATGTCAAATTGCGTGAGTGTGCCAACACCCCCGACTTCCCTCCGCTCCACTTTTCCGTTCCGCCCATGGCTAACCGACTCGACGAACTCTCCGAACGTGACTTTCCCTGGTACGTGCGCCTGGTTTTCGCCTACCAGAAACGCAAATACGGGCAGGTGCTGTCCCCGATGTGGGCGTGGGGGCGGCAGCCCGCGATCATGTTCGTCTTCCTGCTGTTGATCGGCCGATTCAACCGGCTGGCCGCGCCCGGCAGCCTGCTGCGGACGCTGATGAGCGTGCGCATCTCGCAGCTCAACCATTGCGATTTCTGCGTGGACTTCAATGCCCACAATTTCCTCGCCGCGCACGGCGCGCACGAGAAGATCGACTTCATCGACTGCTGGCCGGAGCACCCCGAGGTCTTCAGCGAGGAGGAGCGCGCGGCGCTCGCCTACGCCGATGCGGTGACGCTGAACGACGATGCCGGCACCGCCCGCGCGATGACCGAGCTCAAGCGCTTCTTCAGAGACGACGCAATCGTCGCCATCACGGCGTGGATCGGCGTGCAGAACCTTTCGAGCAAGTTCAACGACGCGCTGGCCATCCCGATGCAGGGGTTCTGCCGCGTCCCGCCCCGTTCACCAGCTGATTGAACCCACCATGCGCTTCATCCGTGATCTTCCGTTTCCGATCCTGATTGTCATCACCGTGCTGATGTTGGGCGCGCCCTTCGTTCCCGAGCCACACCTCGTCGAAAAGGCGCGTATGGCAATGAACGGCACGCTCACCCGCCCCATCGACCTCTTCGACGTGGTCTGGCATCTGCTGCCGGCGGCGCTGCTGGCCTGGAAGACCGTGCTCTGGCGACGCGAGCGCGCGGCCGTGAATGATCAATCCTCGGCCGACACCACCGGGTAGCCCAGGTTCTCCAGCGCAATGTAAACAGGGGGCCAATTCCGCAACATTTCATTTTCGGCCGCCTGTGGTTAAGCAAGTTCGCAAACTCACTTCAACCCCATAGCCTCACGGTGGTGGGAGGCCGCCTGGATGATTTTCAGACCACGGCTGCACTGCCCAGTTGGAACCGAAAGTCGGTGCTGGCGGTACGGCGGAAACCGTGGTCTGAGCCCTGCTAGCTCTCTAGGTCTGCAATGCAGCGTCAACAGCCACTCAGGTTTGGCGAATCACCAGCAAATTACGCCCATTGCAATAGAGGAGAATTCCTCAAGGTGAGCGATGGTTAGAGACCTTCAGCTCAGCCGGCCTTCAATGCAAACGCGCCCTTGAAGTCACAGGTACTATCTGAATCAAGCGCAACCAAGGCCAAACCGTTTGGTTCTGACACGCTGCCACCCTGCTAACCATCGAATGGAGTCACGAATTTCAAGCCGTAAGAGATTCATTAGATGGATGTCTAACAAGACGGGCAGGTTAGTGTCGAATTATTTTACATAAAAGAATAACTCAGTGATTTAGTCTTGAACTAACTTGATGAAGATAAATGTATTATTTAATTTGGCATAAACTATGCTTATCTTCTGGTAGCACTTGTAACGAGTTGATCAACATAGGGGAGAATAATAATGAAACGCTTAATTGCCACAGTGTTACTTATTGCCGCATCGGCCACCGTCAATGCCTCGATCACCTACGATATCAATCGAACAATCGGGGCGGGTACTGTTACAGGATTCATTGAAACTGATGGAACTCTTGGAGTGCTGGGTATAGCAAATATCACGGACTTCACCCTCACATTAAATTCCCCGAATCTTTATGGCGGCTCACCTCAAGTTATCGATTTCGCATTATCAACCCATACGGCGATGTGGGGTACTGCACTCCAAGCTACCGGATCAAGCCTTGTATTCGATTTTAGCGTGCCAGGCTCAGGTTTTATCCTTCAAGACACGTCTACAAACCCCGTCCCGTGGTGGTATCTAGATTCTGATGGCAATTATTACAGCCCGCAGCCGGGAGAAAGCATTGGGTGGGGGCCAAGTGGCACGGGCCACGCTGAGTTTGTTGATTATCAAGGGCAAACCATCACCATAGCGACTAATGTCACAGGCGGCCAAATTCCAGAACCCGCCACTCTCGTCCTTTTCGGTCTGAGTCTTGCATGCTTGGGTGCGATGCGCTGGAAGCAAAAGGCAACCTGAGAAAGAGAAATTCAGGAAGTAAATAAACGGGCTTCTACCCCCGTTTATTTATTGTAGGTGTTGTTGGGCGAACGGCAGCTATCAGTCTTTAGCCGCCGTCCCGCCAGCGCCGACTTTCATCATCGGTCCAGTTTTGATCGCGTGCCTCTAGAATAATGCCAGGCCCCGCGACAACACGATTCTCCGATGACCCATTCCCGCGCCGTATTCCTGATGATTCTTGTCACCCTGCTCTGGAGCATGGCCGGCGTGGTCACGCGGCATCTGGACGCGGCGCGGGGCTTCGAGGTGACCTTCTGGCGCAGCGCTTTCAATGCGCTGGCGCTGGCCGTGGCGCTGACTTACATGCGCGGCCCGGCGCTGTGGCGCGAACTGCTGCATTACCCGCGCGTGGTGTGGGTGTCCGGCATTTGCTGGTCGATCATGTTTACCGGATTCATGATGGCGTTGACGCTGACGTCGGTGGCCAAGGTGCTGGTCATGATGGCGCTGGCGCCTTTGATAACGGCGCTGTTCGCCCGCTATTTCCTGAATCACCGCTTGCCGTATCGAACCTGGTTCGCGATTGCGGTGGGCGGTTTCGGCATGGCGTGGATGTTCGGTCAGGAGGCCCGCGACGGGGTTCCCCTGCTGGGCGCCCTGGTCGCGCTGACCGTGCCGATTGCTGCCGCTGTCAATTTCACGATACTGCAGTACGTCGGCCACGGCAGTGGCGACCCCGATGAGGCCGCTGGTGCGCCAACGCAAGACATGCTGCCCGCCGTGCTGATCGGTGCGCTCATTTCCGCTGCGGTGACCTTGCCCCTGGCCTGGCCGCTGCAGGCTTCGACACACGACATGGGGCTGCTCGGCTTTCTCGGCGTGGCGCAACTGGCAATTCCCTGCCTGCTGCTGGTACGCCTGAGCCGCGTGTTGCCGGCCCCGGAAATTGCCCTGCTGGGGCTGCTCGAAGTGATTTTCGGCATTGCCTGGGTCTGGATCGGCGCTGGCGAACAACCCACCGACAACACCATGGTGGGCGGCGCACTGGTGATCGGCGCGCTGGTCTTCAACGAAGCGATGGCGCTGCGCCAACAGCGCTCCATTGCGGCGGCTGCGAGCGCTTGAGGGCAGCGGAGTTCGTCATTCCGGCGCATATACGGAATCCATGGTGATCAACAAGCTGGACACCGGCCCGCGCCGGTGTGACGGACTTGATCACTGTTTCCCTGGTGTAGACCCAAACCTTCCGCTGGCGAAAATTGCAAGCAGGTATGCTTCATTAAGCCGAAATACGGTAAGTGGCCGTTCAACATTAATCCACACTGCGGTGTAGGATTTGATCCATGAGCTTGAATCGTTATTCGTGTTTCATTGTTGTTCTGCTTGCTACCTTTGCCTGGGTGCCACCACCGGCCATAGCTGCATGCATGGTCAGTTGCCGCTGCTATAACAGACATATCTCGGGTAGCGAGACTCAGGGGCCATTCCAAACGACCAGCGCATGCATGGCGGCAGTCAATAATATGACCATGCGTTGTAGATCGCCGGATGGGAGCCTCAGGATATCTTGCACGCCCTGCATGAATTGCGATCCCCCTGCAACTAAGTCACCCAGCACCAGTAAGGCAACGGGGGAACCCGTGAATCAGGCAGCGATTCTTGCTGAAAAAAAGAAGGCCCAGGACGCTGCGGAACAGCGGCAGTTTCAGGATGACCTGAAGAATCTGAAGGGCCAGATCAAGGGAGCCGACGTCAGTAATCCGAGCGAGATGACGCTCAAAATGCCTGCAGCACCCGCAGAACCTCCATTGGCGCTGAAGCCGGTCATCCCAGTGCCTTCATCCGGGTTGAGGGTCGCATGGACACCCCAACAGTGTGAAGTCGCCCAGCAACGCGTGACAGCTTATCGGCAGTCTCTCCGGCAAACGGCAGAAGTTGCGCAACGCTTGAGCCGCACCATCGCCTCTGATCAGGGACTGCGCAGCGAATGGGAAGAAACGATGACGACGGCCGTGGAGCGCGCGAAGGATCGCGGTCAGTTTCTCTGGCTGGCGCTGCCGTTGGGCAAGCTCCAGCGCATCAATGATCTTGCCAGCGAAGGGCTGGAAAAGAACGCTGGCGATCTTGCCGATCTGCTTGCCAGCACCACAGACCCGCACAAGCGCAACAGCATTCGGATTGCGCGGCAATTCAATGTGCGTGAAAAGGATATCGTCGCGGACCTTGGCAAGAAATACAGTAATATTGACACTGCATTAACTCTGGGGGGCAACGCACCGTTGATGTTGGAGGACCCCGGTGAATCTCCCACCTCCATCTTTCAGGAAAACGGGATGAAACTGCGCGAAACGGGTGAAATGCTATTCGGGCTCATCGTGGAGCGCGACAATTGGAAACGACTGGCCGCCAACGCTCCTTTGGCGAAGCATCTGGCAGGCGGATTGAGTACCGTATTCGCAGCCGAGACAGCCGCCCGGGCGATGTTTGATTCCTGGTACGACGCCTTTGCCACCGGGCTTGCCTGGGAGCAGATCAATGCCATGAACATGAATGCCGAGCAGTATCTGATGGCCGTGCAAAAGCTGAATGTGGAAATGCGCAAACGTGGTGATCGCCTCAAGAAGGCCGAAACGGAGTTTGCGCGGGAATGTTCTCGCAAATAAAGGGGAGACCTGTCTATCTAGTCAGTATTTCTGACGAAATGGATCATTTTTTGCGAGAAGATTCTGGAATGAAACCGGTGTACATACTGCTACTGATCTTGTGATTTCCGTCGTTGACGGTTTCTTCGCGCTACCCTATACGGTCAGGCAGGCAGATTTTGATGTATTCCTGCCGGATTACGAAAAAGTGCTTACCAGTTTCTGCTTTCGGCATTAGCCGGGCGATGACGCTGCGGAAAAAAAAGGAAGGTGTATGGGAACGATTGTCGGGAATGTGCGGGCCGAGATTCGGTCACTGCCGTTGATGTTCGCAAAGGCGCTTGGTGGCATCGCCGCGGCCGCCGGCTTTGGAGTGGCGGTGTTTCTCGCCATGCGCGGCCAGAACCTGGCAGTCGGCAGTCCGTTGACAGCGCTTGTCGTCGGGGCATTCGGGCTGCTCGTATTCGTGGTTTTCGGGTGGATGCTGGCCAAGCGGGCTTCACCGACATCGGAACTTGAGACTACCGCCGAACGTGGGCGGACCAGCGTACTCGCGTGGGGTTTGCTGATCCTTCTTGCGCTACTGTTTCTTGGCGCGCTTGCCGCGCTGGGTGCCTGAAGGGAAGTTCCTTCGATGAAGATGATGTAGTTGGGTAATCGACGAGTGTTAACTGCTTAAAATGTATTGTAGATTTGACGGTTCTATATTGCCGATCCTCTAATGTGTCCGTTGCCCGGATTGAGTAATCGCCGTGCCGCCCGCGCCGACCTTTCGCGGCTACTGGTTCCGCGGCAACCGCGCATCCCGGTGGTGTGTCCCCTACCTCTGCCCGGCTGATGCCGGGCTTTGTTTTTCTGACCTATCAAACTGGCGCTTGGGTAGAACGGATGCCGATGAGGCATTACCCCGGCGAAGCGCAGAAGGCAGCCAACCCGGCAGGAAAGTGCCGCATGGAAAGTGTCTCAAGGGACCTTGAAACTGAATGGGAGTATTCGGTGCAATTCGCTACGCTTATTGCACTCTATGTGTCGCTGCGCTGTAAAGGAGCCACAAAGTAGACATAGCCCGGAAGGTGCGCAGCAGATTTTGGGGTTGTATTCTCGTTTCCCGCTATGCTGCTACAAGGGTAGTTAAATCAGAATATCTGGATGCGTTTCAATCGTACGGAAACCGGATCGCTACTGCCTTTGTGTACAACAGTGAGTTCAACTTCGGTACCGACCTTACCCCACAATCTCCATTCGATATCCCCGGCGGAGAGTTTTTTTACCTCATTACCATCAATTGCCAATATCGCATCATCGGTTCTAAGTCCGGCTGCATAGTGTGCGGAGTTCTGGGGAATTTCACCTGCTTTAAGATCACCCCCCCACCCGATTTTATAGCCTCCAAAAAGACCTTTTTCCACGTATAGATGCAGGCCTTTCGTGGGGATACTGATATTGCCGTTCGGTACTGGTCCACGGAGGGTTGTTTCGACTTCCAGTTTTTTCAGCGGGGTCACATTGACGCAATAGCGTTCGGACGTGAATAAATTAATATTCCATAAGGCACGGAATTTTGTTCTTACGTAACGCAACACCATGGCTCCTTCTGCGTCACGAAATTCGCCTGTGACATCCCCGCTTTCTTCCGGGAGAGAGCAGGTTTGCACAGTTATTGCCGTATGTGTCCAGGTACCTGCCAGCTTGCTGCTGGTTGCATCAAGGTTGAAACTAAGTTGTTCTTTTTCAAAAATGGCGTGATCGCCAACGTAGGTGCTGGGATTCGTCGTTGATATGGCCTCGTTGTCTGATATCCGGTGTTCGTTAGCCACCAGCGTGATGCGCTTGCCAGCGTCTTTCAACAGGTAATACGTTCCATCGGAAGCAATCCAAAACCCTTCGCGAGCCTTTGACTTAGTGACTTGTTCCTGACGAAACTCCAGCTTGATGATTTCATCTTCTATTTTTTGGGTATCTTGGGCGTTGGGTGCCAGTTTAAGATAACTCTTGTAACTCTGGATGGCCGCATCGAACTGCCCCAGTTTTACTTGCACTGCACCCAGGTTGTACCAAGCTGCTGCCAGTGTCGAATCTAGGTTGGTGGCGCTGCGGAACTCATCGGCGGCGAGAGCCAGATCAGCATCCCCTTTCGCCATTTCAACGGCGGCTATACCCCTCACCATGTGACGGCGAGCCTCCGGGGACGGGGCTGCTGCCATTACGGGGGACGCGGCCAGCAGTAACATCAGAAAAAATAAGCGTGAGATTTTCGTTCTCATGATTCTCTCCGTATTGAAGTGCCCTTCAAACTATCTTGCGCTGTAAAACGACCAGCCTATTTCTATCAATGACAGTATCTCTCAGTCGTGGTAGAAAAGACAGGTTGCCTAGATGGCTTCTTCACTAATGTCCGGTTAAATCGATAATCTCCGAACATATTTCGGATCCGACTAAACAGTGAGTCATTGCCGATTACACAATTCCTTTGTTGACGCCGCATTGATCCACATGAAAACGACCTCGGTTGGGTTATTCGCGATTTTGTTGTCGCTACCACTCCTGGCTTGGGCGGACCGTGCAAGGCCCCCTCGCGATTACGTCGTGGACGTTGGTGGGAGCGGCTACGTCTTTGTTATGCTTGCAAAACGAGATAACCCATTGTTTGATCCAGGGGCGCCGGACGATGTTGGGGTAGTCGACCGCGACGCCAACATACGGCGTACCTATAAGTTGTCGGGCATGTACCTCAAGGGCTCTAAGACCCCGCTATGGTCAGTATCTTGGTATGCGTTTGAGGTTTATCCCAACCAGGATGGCGAGCACCTTGTACGCATGGGGCCTTGGGCATCCTCAATGGACCAGCTGGCGGTTTCTTTCTATACCAGAGGTGTGGAGACCAAGCGTTATACGATCGGTGATCTGGTTAAGAACCGAGAGAATCTAAGACATACTGTCAGCCATTTCTTTTGGTTGTCTGAGCAGCGTTACGACGAAAAAGCGAATACCCTGCATTTGAAGACTGTCGATGGCCTGTCCTACGTGTTTTCAGCCATTAATGGAGAAATTGTGCAGTAGACCGTGGTGTTGATGGAGTGGCAAGTATTTACTGATGCTGAACACAGCCGAACCACTATTCGATTAAGGAGTCGATTTTTTCATTTCAAACTTAGGCGATAAATCTACTTCGGCCCCATTGCCGGGCCGAAGCTTTGTTTGCTACCCAGCCGAAACCGGACGGCGTTTCTTTCAGAAGGATTCGACGACGATCTTGCCTTTTGCCTTGCCGGTTTCGATGAGCGCATGGGCGGCCCGGATGTTTTTGGCGTTGATCGGGGTCAGTACTTCGCTGAGGGTCGTGCGAATTCGTCCGGCGTCGATTTCTTTCGCCACATAGCTCAGCAAATTGTGCTGCTCGATCATGTCCGGCGTTGTAAACATGGCGCGGGCGAACATGAATTCCCAATGCAGGCTGGCGGCCTTCATCTTCATGCCTTCCATTGGCATCGGCAGGTTGGTGTCGTCGATGGTGACAATCCCGCCTTGCGGCCGGATCAGTTCCACCGCCGTTTCCCAATGGCGCATGTCATTGAAGATGGCAACGTGATCGACATGCTGAAACCCGAGCGCACGCACCTGTTCCACCATGGGTTTGCGGTGGTTGACCACATGGTCCGCGCCGAGCGCCTTGACCCAGCTTTCCGTCTCCGGGCGCGAGGCCGTGGCGATGACGACCAGCCCGGCCGCCTTCGCGAGTTGGATGCCGATCGAGCCGACACCACCGCCAGCACCGATGATGAGCAGTGACTGGCCCTTGTCGGCACCGTCGCGATCGATGCCGAGGCGGTCAAAGAAAGCCTCGTAGGCGGTGATCGTGGTGAGTGGCAGCGCCGCGGCTTCGGCAAAGCCGAGGCTCTTGGGTTTGAAGCCGACAATGCGCTCATCGACCAGCTGAAACTCCGCATTGGTGCCCGGCCGGGTTATGTCGCCGGCGTAATAGACTTCATCGCCGGGCTTGAAGAGCGTGACGTCCGGGCCGACCGCTTCGACGATCCCGCTGGCGTCCCAGCCCAGGACGCGCGGGGTGGTTTCCACCGTGTCTTTGGGGCGGCGGACCTTCGCGTCGACCGGGTTGACGGAGACGGCCTTCACGGCGACCAGCAGATCGCGTCCGGCTGCTGTGGGCTTGGGCAGTTCCACGTCAAGAAACGCTTGCGGGTTGTCGATGGGTAAATAGTGTGTCAGGGCGACAGCTTTCATTTTTGTAAACCTCCTGGTCTCTGGGGTTGGTCAAGCGATGCGGGTCATTTCGTTCAGCGTGAATTCCGCGACGGCGCCGTCTGTGGCTTGCATGTAGGCGGCGAGGTGCGGGGCGTTCATGTGGGTTTGCCACAGTTCGCGCGATTCCCATATCTCGTAGAACATGAAATGCACCGGATCGGTGTTGTCACGGTGCAGTTCATATTGAATGCAGCCCTTTTCGGCACGCGTGAGCGGCACTAGCTTTTCCAGCTCGGCCTTGACCAGATCTATCTGGTCGGGGTTGGCGTGGATGTTGGCAACGATGGTGAGTTGGGTCATTGCCTTTGCTCCTGGATTGACGATGGGAGCACTATAGACATTTGCTAAAGCCGGATAAAGTGTCAATATACGAAAATATAATCCGGAGTAGCCGTGTAATGTTGCTCAACAACTTCGCCCTGTTCCTGCAAATTGTCGAGAAAGGCAGCCTGGCCGCCGCCAGTCGCGAAGCGGGTCTTTCGCCGACCACTGTGTCGGAACGGCTTGCTGCGCTCGAAGCGCATTTCGGCGTCGTCCTGTTGAACCGCACGACACGCCGGACCAGCCTGACGGATGAGGGGCGCGCGCTGGTCGAAGGCGCCAAACTGGTTTTGGGCGAGGTCGAGGACCTGGAAAGCCGCATCCGCCTGGGTGCGCAAACCCTGTCCGGCCCGATCCGCATCAGCGCCCCAAGTGATATCGGGCGAACCGTTGTTTCCTCTGAAATTAATCACTTTTTGTCAGCGCACCCGGCCATCTCGGTTGAGCTTCTGCTTTCGGACGGCTTTGTCGATATTGTCGGTGAGGGGTTTGATATCGCCTTGCGGTTCGGGCCGATCACCGACAGCTCATTGCGCGTCAGAAGCCTTGGCCTGCGGCGGCGCGTGCTCTGTGCCGCGCCCAGCTATCTAGAAAAACACGGCGCCCCGAAAAAACCTGTCGACCTGAAGCAGCACAATTGTCTGGTCATGCGGTTTGGCGCGAATCTGGACAATGTCTGGCGATTTGGCCCAAACACTCTGCAGCAGATCGTCACCGTGCGCGGCGACCGGGTGGCCAATGACGGCGCGCTGGTGCGGCAGTGGTGTCTTGATGGCCACGGGATCATGCTCAAGTCGGAACTGGATGTCGGACCGGATCTCCGGGCAGGAAAGCTGATCGAGCTGCTTCCCGACTTTGCGCCGCCCCCCACACCCGTGCAATTGCTGTTCCCCCCCAGCCGGGCGCAGCCAAAGCGTGTGCGCGCGCTTGCCGACCAACTGGCTTTGACGCTTCAGGGTCTTGAACAATCCGGGGAGAACGCCGGCTAAGTGCTCGTCTTGTTCCTCGACACGACTCATCGCCGCAAAAGATGTTTTATATAAGACATTAAAAATACTGTTTGTAGGGTTGTTCTGGAAGTACTTATACTGCACTGCATCACGAACACGTACAGGGCGCAATCTTGTACGTGCCATTCCGAAATGGCAGCAAGCCGCCTTTTCGCCAAGTTGGCCGGGACACCCCCTGGCCGCACCGTGGTGGTCGTTGATGCACATGCCCGTAAGGCGTGTGTCTTGGTTGCCCAACGAAAGCTCGCCTGCGTTCCTTCGAAGTTCCGACCCCGGTGGTCGGGTTGGTTTGCGGGCGGTGTTTGTGATTATGGTGCGCTGCAAAAGCGTGCCCAGTGTGGGGGGTGTTTATCTTTCATGGAAGCGATGTCGAATCTGGCGGTGGCAAGTGGCTTCATGGCTGCGCTCGGCATTCTCCTCGCCGGGTTGCTGGCATTGGCTAGCCGCAAGCTGTTCGTCTATGAAGATCCCCGCATCGAGCAGGTCGAGGATTTGCTGCCCAAATCGAATTGCGGTGCCTGCGGCATGCCCGGCTGTCGCGGCTTTGCCGAAAAAGTGGTGATCGGCGAAGTCGTGCCGGCGCAATGCACCGTCAGTTCACTGCAGCAGCGCAAAGACATCGCCGACTTGCTTGGCGTGGCGGCCGGCAGCATCGAGAAAAAAGTGGCGCGGCTGGCCTGTGCCGGTGGCAAACATGTCGCCTATACCCGCGCCCGTTATGCCGGTCTCAAGAGCTGCCGCGCGGCGGCCGTGGTTGGTGGCGGCGGCAAGGAGTGCGCCTGGGGTTGCCTGGGCCTGGGTGATTGCGAGATCGTTTGCAGTTTCGATGCGCTGCATCTGGACGAGCATGGCTTGCCCAGGGTAGATGCCGACAAGTGTTCGGCTTGCAACGATTGTGTCGAGGTTTGTCCCAAGGGCCTGTTTTCTCTGGAGCCGGTCAGTCGCCGCCTGTGGATGGCCTGCAAGAACCGGGCTGACGGCGACACGGCAGAGGCCTCCTGCGAGGTGGCCTGCACCGCCTGTGGCAAATGCGTTGCCGATGCGCCGCCCGGCCTGATGCGCCTTGAGGGCGAGCTGGCAATCATCCGCTATGAACTGAATGTTTGGGCCACCCAGGGCCCCATCGAACGTTGCCCGACCGGCGCCATTGTCTGGTTTGAAACGCCCAACAAGGCGGTCAAGGGCGCTGTCGCCAAAAAAATCCTCAGGCAGGACGCGCTGCCGCAATTACATTGAATTGCACTGAATCTTCTAGGAGCTTGTCATGTTGAAAAAACTCTTCCAGTCCGCCCAGGCCGAAACCAGTGCAGCGGGCAGCGCCGCCCCGAAATATCCTGGCATTCGCGATGCCGTCGATGGCAACACCGCCGTCATCCACGTCGAGCGCGAATCATCGGACGCCGCCGGTGCCTACCCGATCACGCCCTCGACGCAGATGGGCGAATACTGGGCCGAGGCGGTGGCGGAAGGGCATCTCAACATTTCGGACAAGCCGCTGATCTTCATCGAGCCCGAGTCCGAACATGCGGCAGCGGGGGTTACCGCCGGCATGTCGATGACCGGGCTGCGGGCGACCAACTTCTCCTCGGCGCAGGGTGTCGCCTTCATGCACGAGTCGCTGTATGCGGCGGTCGGCAAGCGACTGCCGTATGTACTCAACATGGGCTGTCGGGCGATTACCAAGGCCTCGCTCAACGTGCACTGTGCGCATGACGATTACCACTGTGTCGATGACACCGGCTTCATCCAGGTGATGGCGAAAAACGCCACCGAGGCGGCCGACCTCAATCTGATCAGTCGCAAGATCGCCGAACTTTCCCTGACGCCCGCCGTGGTCGGCCAGGACGGGTTCCTCACCACCCATCTGGTCGAATCGGTGTTGTTGCCCGAGCGCGCGCTGGTCGAGGAGTTTCTCGGCAAGCCCGATGACATCATCGACACGCCGACGCCGGCGCAGCAGATGCTGCATGGTCCGAAGCGCCGCCGCGTGCCGGCGATCTGGGATGTCGATGTGCCGATGGTGTCGGGTTCGCTGCAAAACCAGGATGCCTACATGCAGGCCGTGGCTGGCCAACGGCCCTACTTCTTCGACCACATCGAAGCTCTCGCCGATACCTGCATGGCGGAATACGCGGGGCTGACCGGACGCAGCTATCAGCGCCTGTCGACCTACAAGATGGCAGATGCCGACTATGCGATCGTCGGCATGGGCAGCATGATCGTGCAGGCCGAGGCGGTTGCCGATTATCTGCGCGAGACGCGCCAGCTCAAGGTCGGTGTGGTGAATGTGACGATGTTCCGCCCCTTCCCCGGCGACCTGCTCGGCCAGGTGCTGCGCGGCAAAAAGGGCGTGGCAGTGCTCGAGCGCACCGACCAGCCGCTGGCCGAAGACCTGCCGCTGATGCGCGAAGTGCGCGCGACCGTCAGCAAGTGTCTGGAAAACGGGCTCGCGCCGGACGCTGCGCAGCCCTATCCCGGCTATGCCGCGTTCTCCGCAGGCGAGATGCCCCGCCTCTATTCGGGCTGTTTCGGCCTCGGTTCGCGCGACCTGCAGCCGGAAGGGCTGATCGGCGCGATCGAGAATATGCTGCCCGAGGGCACGCAGCGCCGCTTCTTCTACCTGTCCGTTGATTTTGTGCGCGATCCGCTGAATCCGAAGGACGAACTGCATCAGCAGGATCTGGCTGAAAAATATCCGCGCATTCGCGAGATGGCCGTGCGCGGCTCGGAGAACCCCAACCTGTTGCCGAAGGGCGCCATCACCGTGCGGATGCACTCGGTGGGTGGCTGGGGCGCCATGACCACCGGCAAAAATCTGGCGATGACGCTGTTCGAACTGCTCGGCTGGGACATCAAGGCCAACCCGAAATACGGCTCCGAGAAAAAAGGCCAGCCGACCACCTACTTCCTGTCGGCGGCGCCGGAACCGATTCGCATCAACTGCGAATACGTTTATGTCGATGTCGTGCTGTCGCCCGATCCGGCAGTCTTCGGCCACAGCAATCCGCTGTCCGGACTGAAAAAGGGCGGCTTTTTTATCATCCAGTCGAACCTCGGCGACGAGACCTGGGCGAGTTTCCCGGTCTGGGCGCAAAAATTCATCGTCGATAACGACATCCGCGTTTACTACATCGACGCCTTCCAGATTGCGCGCGACGAGGCCGGCGCGGCCGAGCTGCAGTTGCGCATGCAGGGTATCGCTTTCCAGGGCGCCTTCTTCGCCGCCAGCCCGGTGATGCAGAGCGCCAGTCTGTCCGAGGAGACGCTGTTCGCCGCCATCGAGGCGCAGTTGCAGTCCAAGTTTGGCGGCAAGGGTGCGCGCGTGGTGCAGGACAACCTGCGCGTGGTGCGGCGCGGTTTCACCGAGCTCACGGAAATCACCGACAAGCAGGTTGGCGTCACGCGCAAACAGCTCATCAAGAAAGATGCCGGTCTGCCGATCATGCTGCGCCGGATGCCGGAGGGCGACGGCCGGGTGTCCGACATTCATCGCTTCTGGGAGCAAACCGGCAATTTCTATCTGACCGGCAAGGGCAATGACAACCTCGTCGATCCCTTCATCGGCGTTTCGCTGATTCCCGCGGCTACCGGCGTGTTTCGCGACATGACCGGTATCCGCTTCGAGCACCCGGTGTGGATCGCCGAAAACTGCACGGCCTGCGGCAACTGTTACGTTGCCTGCCCGGACTCGGCGATGCCCGGTCTGGTGAGCACGGTGAATGATGTCTGCAATACCATCATCAATGGCATCGAAACCGCGGGCACGCCGACGCGCTTCCTGCGCCGTGCCGCGCGCACCGTCGAGAAAAAGCTGCGCGGCCTGATCGAAGGAGATGGCGTGGCGGTTCGGCCGCTGATCGACCAGGCGATCGCCGCCACCGTGGCCGAGGCGCCCGAGGAAGACCGCGAAAAAATGGCGGCTGAATTCAAGCTGTTCACCGCGCAGATCGGCGATTTCGCCTTCGGCACCACCAAGCCCTACTGGACGCAGAAGGAAAAGAAAGCCAAGGGCAGCGGCGGTCTGTTCTCGATCGCCGTCAATCCCTACACCTGCAAGGGCTGTGTGCTGTGCGTCACGGTTTGCGAGGACGATGCGCTGAAGATGGTGACGCAGACCGAGGAATCAGTCGAGCGCCTGCGCCAGGACTGGCGCTTTTGGCTCGACCTGCCGACCACCCCCAAGGAATACAGCCGCATCGACAGCCTCGACGAGAAGATTGGCGCGCTGGAAACCCTGCTGCTCGACAAGCACAACTACAGCTCGATGAATTGCGGCGACTCGGCCTGTCTGGGCTGCGGCGAAAAGACGGCGCTTCACCTGTTCACCTCCACGGTGACGGCGCTGATGCAGCCGCGCGTCAAGTCTTTTGTGGAGAAGCTCGACGGCCTGATCGCGCGGCTCGAACAGCACATGCGGATGAAACTCGCCGCCGCCGTCGATCTCACCGACACCGGCGCCGTGATGCGCGCGGTAGATGCCACCGGCCAGCATGATTTGACGCTATCGAATTTGGCCGCCAAGCTGGGCGAGAACAAACCGACGCAGTTGCTCGACCCGGTCTGGGTGAAGAACACCGCCCAGTTGCTGGAAAAACTCAAGGATCTGAAGTGGCGTTATGTCGCGGGGCCGACCCAGCGCGGCCGCTCCGAGATGGGCATCATCAACGCCACCGGTTGCACTTCCGTGTTTAGCTCGACCTACCCCTTCCTGCCCTATCCCTTCCCCTGGACCTCGCATCTCTTCCAGGACACGCCTTCCGTGGCGATGGGCGTCTTCGAGGGACACATGGCGAAGATGGCCGAGGGTTTCAAGGCCGTGCGCAAGGCGGAGATGGAACTGGCCGGCGAGTTCATCGCGGCCCGCGACGATGATTTCTTCAAGCGCTTCACCTGGCAAAAATTCTCTGTCGACGAGTGGCTGCTGTGCCCGCCGGTGGTGGGCGTGGGCGGCGACGGCGCGATGTACGACATCGGCTTCCAGAACCTCTCGCGTCTGCTGATGTCGGGCATGCCGGTCAAGATTCTGGTGGTCGACACGCAGGTGTATTCAAACACCGGCGGCCAGGCCTGCACTTCGGGATTCATCAGCCAGGTGTCCGACATGGCGCCGTTCGGCGACGCCCAGCACGGCAAGCAGGAAACCCGCAAGGAGATCTCGCTGATCGGCATGGCCCACCGCACTTCCTACGTGATGTCGGGCACTATCGCGCATGTCAATCACCTGCTCGAAAGTTACATCGACGGTCTGAACAGCCGCCGGCCGGCGGTGTTCAACATCTACGCGGTCTGCCCGCCCGAGCATGGCGTTGGCGACGACAGGAGCGTCGACCAGAGCAAGCTGGCGGTCGAGAGCCGCGCCTATCCGTTGTTCCGCTTCGACCCCGATGCCGGCACCACCTTCGCCGAATGCGTGAGTCTCGAAGGCAACCCGTCGCTCGACAGCGACTGGCCGACTTACAAGCTGAAATATGTCGATGACAACAATGCCGAGCAGACGCTGACCCTGCCGATGACCTTTGCCGATTTCGCCGCCACCGAGGGGCGCTTCCGCAAGCAGTTCAGAAAAGCGCCGCCGGAGACCTGGAACGACAACATGGTCATGCTGGCCGACTTCCTGGCGCTTGACACCGACGAACGCGAGGGCAAGTTCCCCTTCATCTGGGGCGTCGATGCCAAGAACCGTTTGACGCGCCTCTTGGTGACCGAAGACATGGTGCGCGCCTCCGCCGAGCGTCTGCAGTTCTGGCGCCAGCTGCGCGGCATCGCCGGTCTCGATGTGCAGCCGTCGGACGCCGCTGAAATCGCGGAGCGCGTGCGTGCCGACCTGCTGGCGAAGCTCAGCGCCAGTCTCAACCTGGCGGGCGGCGCAAGCTATGGCGACGCCGCGCCGACGCAGAATGAAAAAGTCGGCACTGGGGGGAAGGCGGAGGCCGCGGATTACGAACCGGTCTGGGTCGAAACGCCGGAATGCACGGCCTGTGACGAGTGCACCACACTCGCCCCCAAGGCGTTCGCCTACAACGACCAGAAGCTGGCCATTGTCATCAATCCCAAGGGTGCCAAATTCGCCGACCTCGTCAAGTCGGCGGAAAAATGCACGGCGGGATGCCTGCATCCGGGTACGCCCTGGAACATGAACGAGCCGGGCATCGAGAAACTGATGGCGCGCGCTGCTAAGTACAACTGATGAGCCCGCCCCCCTTTACCCCCCTCGCGGGGGATTCTCATCAGCTCGCTGCGCTCGAATGTCACGGGGAGCGTCCTGGGTTGCTTCGGCGCGGATTGCGCCTGGCGGCGCGTGTCGCTTTTGCTTGGGGCGGCCCGGCGCAAAAGCTGCATTGCAATAAGAACTGGCGATGAAGCTGCTTTCCTACTTCCGTGGCGAGGCCTTCCAGCGCGGGGTGCATCCGCCGTCCTGCAAGCTGACGGCGAGCACGCGGATTCGTCGCCTGCCGTTCGCGCCGAAGGTGACGGTGCCGCTGTCGCAGCATATCGGCAAGACGCCGCGCCCCATCGTCAGGGTGGGGCAGGAAGTGCTGCGCGGCGAGCCGATCGCCAGGAGCGACGAATGGTTGTCGGTGCCGCATCATGCGCCGGTGACCGGGGTCGTCGAATTCATCGGCCTGCGCCCCGGCGTGCGCGGGCCGTGGGTCGAGTCCATAGTCATTCGCGCCCATCCGGGTGCGTCGCAAGAGGATTTGTGGGGCCGACCGCGCGACCTGGATGCCGCGACGCGGGGTGACATCCTGCAGGCGATCTGGGATACCGGCATGGTCGGTCTGGGTGGTGCGGCCTTTCCGACCCACGCCAAGCTGACGGTGCCGAAACAGGCGAAAGTGCATACGCTGGTGGTGAATGGCTGCGAGTGCGAGCCCTATCTGACCTGCGACCATCGCGTCATGGTGGAGCAGGCCGACGACCTGATCACCGGCATTCGCTATGCCATGCGCGCCACCGGCGCGGTGCGCAGCATTGTCGGCATCGAAGACAACAAGCCGGACGCCGCGGTGGCGATTCGTGCGGCGATCAGCCGCTGCGGCAAAGTGCCGGAGGGGGAGATTTACGCCGAACTGGTGCCGACCAAGTATCCGCAGGGTTCGGAGAAGATGCTGGTCATGGCGCTGTTCGGCGTGGAAATACCGGCGGGTGATTTGCCGGTGTCATTAGGGATGGTGGTGAATAACGTCGGCACGCTGGCGGCGCTGGGCAAGTTGCTGCCGGCGGGGCGCGGGCTGACCGAGCGGGTCGTCACCGTGACCGGTCCCGGCGTTGCCAAGCCGGGTGACTACATCGTGCCGCTGGGTACGCCCTTGCGCTTTGTGCTCGATTACGCCGGCGCGCCCGGAGCGGTAGCGCGGCAGATCATTCTCGGCGGGCCGATGATGGGGCAGGCCGCCGCTTCGCTTGATGTGCCGATCACCAAGGGGATGTCCGGGGTGCTGGTGATGCGCGGCGACGAACTGGCCTGGCGCGAGAACCAGAAAACCTACCCGTGCATCAAGTGCGCCGAGTGCGTCGAATCCTGCCCGATGGGCCTCAATCCCTCGCAGCTGGGCATGCTGGCCGCGAAGCGCGAATACGACCTGATGGGCAGCGACTACCACCTCGGCGAATGCTTTGAGTGCGGTTGTTGCTCGTATGTCTGTCCATCCAACATTCCGCTGGTACAGCAGTTTCGCATCGCCAAGCAGATCTTGCGTGAGAAGGCGTTGTCCAAATGAGCGTCACCCGCAGAGCCGCCTCAAGGGTGGCGCAGCCAGATAACCGGAGTCCGCGCCAGCGGACGAACCACCGTCACCCCCTTCCAAGGGAAGGGGGATGGGGGGAAGGCCCATTATGAGCATAGAAATTCGTTCAGCCCCGCACATCAAGGGCACGCGCACCGTCGAGCAGATCATGCGCCATGTCGTCTGGTCGCTGCTGCCGGTGTGCGCCTTCTTTGTTTTTCAGTACGGGCTGTCGGCTTTGCTCTCGCTGCTCGTGGTCACCGTGAGCTGTCTGCTCACCGAGCGCTTTTTCGTCCGTCAGGGGGGGCAATCGGGTGACATTGGCGACTTTTCCGCCATCATCACCGGACTATTGCTGGCGCTTTCGCTGCCGCCCGGTTTTCCGTTATGGATGGGTGCGGTCGCCGGCATCGTCGCCATTGCGCTCGGCAAGGCACTGTTCGGCGGCATCGGCTTCAACGTTTTCAATCCGGCGCTGATCGGTCGCGCTTTCGTGCAGGCGGCTTTCCCGCAGGCGATTGCCACCTATACGCCGTCCTTCATGCCAGGGCGTTTTTACGAGTTCATTCCCTCGTCGATGACGCTACCGCTGATGCAGCCGGTCAGTGTCGTGGAATGGTTGAAGGACAGGCAATTCGATGCGCTAGCCGGCGCGACGCCGCTGGCGAAGTGGAAGTTCGAGGGCGTGCTGGCCAATGCCGATGATCTGCTGACCTCGCTGTCCGGCCATATGGCGGTGGGGCCGTCGCCCATCCTGATCCTGCTCTGTGGGGCCTATCTGGCCTTCCGGCGGTTTCTCGACTGGCGGATTCCGGCGGCGATCCTCGGCAGCGCCGGCCTGACCGCCTGGATGCTGTTTGCGCTCAACGACGTGCGTTTTCCCAATCCATTCTTCATGCTGTTCTCCGGCGGCCTGATTCTCGGCGCCGTATATATGGCGACCGACATGGCGACTTCGCCGGTGACACCCAAGGGCATGTGGGTGTATGGCGCGCTGATCGGCTTGTTGACCGTGATCATTCGTTATTACAGCGGCCTGCCGGAAGGTGTGATGTATGCCATTCTGCTTGCCAACGCCGCCACGCCGCTGATTGAAAAGATCACCCAGCCGACACCATTCGGCAAGGGGGTTCTGAGCAACATCGGCCGACAAAAGAAAGGCGCTTCCTACCCATTGCATTCTGGCTACATCTCGCGCGAGGACGCCAGCGCGGAGACGCCGAAGAAACGCTTCCTGCCCAACAAACCCAAGCATCCGCCCAAAGAATGACCCCCATCCCCCCAACCCCCTTCCCGAGGAAGGGGATGACTGTAGTTCGCGGGCTGCGCCCGCTCCATGTGCTGGCTGTTCCTCCTTGGGGCGGCCCGGCGGAGGAACTATGACCAGCGCCGCAATCCCTCCGCAAACGACGTCCGCAGTGGCGATGATTCGCACGCTGGGGCTGATTGCCGCCCTGTGCGGCCTGATCATCGTCTCTGCCTATCAGGGCACTTACGATGCGGTGCAGGAAAACAAGCGCATCGCCGTCGAACGTGCGGTGTTCAAGGTGATCCCGACCGCCAAATCGATTGTCGAGTATGCCGCCGCGCCCATCGGTACGATTGTGAAAGTCGGCGCTGGCGGGACGGCGCCAAATGCGGTGCCGGAGGGTGCAGTGAAGTTTTACGCGGGCTACGATGCGTCTGGCAAGCTGTCCGGCATCGCCGCCGAAGGTGTCGCCAAGGGCTACAGCGACAATGTGCGCATTCTGTATGCCTACGATCCGGCGACTGCCATGATCAGCGGCTTCGGCGTGGTGGCGATGCGCGAAACGCCGGGCATCGGCGACAAGATTCTCGTCGACAAGGGGTTTTTGGCGAGCTTCCCGTTGCAGGCGTCGCTTTCGGCCGATGGCGCCATCCTGTCGCGCGAGATCGTGACGGTCAAGCATGGCAGCAAGGCCAACCCATGGGAGATCGATGCCATTACCGGCGCGACCATCACCTCGCGCGCCGTCGGCCGTGCGATCAACGATTCGGCCAAGCGCCTGTTGCCGCGCATCGTGCCGCGTATTTCTGAATTGAAGGAACAACCATGACCCTGACATCCGTAACCCGCTGGGACGAATTCATGGAAGGCATCTGGCGCCAGAACCCGCTGTTTGTCATGGTGCTGGGCCTGTGTCCCGCGCTGGCCGTCACGGTGTCGGCGGTGAATGCGCTGTCGATGGGCCTGGCCACCACCTTCGTGCTGACCTGTTCCTGTGTGCTGGTGTCCTTGCTGCGCAAGCTGATCCCCAAGGAAGTGCGCATCGCCACTTACATCGTCATCATCGCCACCTTCGTCACGGTGGTCGACTACCTCATCCAGGCGGTGAGTCTGGCGCTCTACGATGCGCTGGGTGCCTTCATCCAGTTGATTGTCGTGAACTGCATCATCCTCGGCCGTGCCGAGGCGCATGCCTCGAAGAATCCCCTGTTACCGACGCTCATAAACGCACTGGGCATGAGCGCCGGTTTCACCATCGGTCTGTTTGCCCTGGGGTCCGTGCGCGAGATCCTCGGGGCCGGCACCTTCTTCGGCATTCCGCTGTTCGGGCCGGACTTCCAGCCTTGGGTCGTCATGGTATTGCCGCCCGGCGGCTTCTTCGTGCTGGGCGCCTGGCTGCTGATCTTCGCCGCCATTGCGCGGCGCAAGCAGCGCAAGCTTGCGGAGGCCACGCAAAATGCATGAAAGTGCTGCCCAGATATTCATCAACGCCTTCCTCGCCAACAACTTCGTGCTGGCGATGTTCCTTGGCCTGTGCCCCTTCATCGGCGTGTCGGGCAAGCTCGAAACGGCCGTGCCGATGGGCGCGGCCTCCACCTTCGTGATGCTGGTGGCCTCGTTGTGCGCCTTCGGCATCAACATTTTGCTCGATCACCTCGGCCTCGAATTCCTGCGGCTGATCGCCTACATTGTCATCATCGCCTCGACGGTGCAACTCGTCGAGATGGTGCTGAAGAAATACAGTCCGGGCCTGTTCCGCGCGCTGGGCATTTATCTGCCGCTAATCACCACCAACTGTGCGGTGCTCGGTGTCGCGCTGTTCCAGACGGCGCGCGAATATGATTTTGTCCAGTCGATCACCTTCGCCGTCGGTGCCGGCGCGGGCTTCACCTTGGCGCTGGTGCTGATGGCCAGCGTGCGCGAACGCCTGCAATTGTCCGATGTGCCCGCCGTGGCGCAGGGCACGGCCCTGTCGCTGATGTTGGCCGGCATCCTGTCGCTGGCCTTCATGGGCTTTGCTGGTCTGGGTGGATAAGTTGGCCCCCCACGCTCGCAATTCCGGCTCGCTGCCCCCCATCGGGGGGCGCAGTTGCCTTTGGGGCGGCCCGGCAGGCAACTGATGGGCACCTACCTCATCACCATCGCGGTGATCTTCGCCCTCCTGCTGGCCGGCATCGGCGTCGACCGCCTCTACCGGAAGTTCGCCGCACGTAACCCGCAACTGGGCCCGTTCCGTAGCGCTGAAGGCTGCGGCTGCTGTTCGTCCAAAAAAAGCTGCGGTGACGGTACGTCCTGTTCAAACTGATAGCTGGCAGAGGACGAAAAGGGTATCACCCAAGCAGCCTTGCCGCCGGGCCGCCCCAAGGCAAGGCGGCACGCGGCGCCAGCCGCAATCCGCGCCCCAGCATGAACGGGGGCACCCCGTAACAAACGAGCGCAGTGACAACAAGCGACGTAGTCGCGCCGTTGCGGCGAAGGCTAATGCCGGCTCTCAACCGGCGTTAAGCCGCGTAGCGGCGGCCGAAGGCAAAAACAACAGTCACCCCTCCCGCGCGGGAGGGGCTGGGGGAGGGCGGGCCTTACTCAGTGCCGCACATCCTCCAACTGGCTGACGGAGTCGTGTTCGCGCTGGTTGGCTTCATGGTGACGTTTGATCAGAAACATGATGCCGGCGACAAACAGGCCGAACATGGCGATTACCCAGTAGATGTGCACACCGTACATGATCAGCAGCGAATAGGTGCCCGTCATGACCAGGATGGCAATGTTCTCGTTGAAGTTCTGTACGGCAATCGAGTGTCCGGCGCCCATCAGGATATGGCCGCGGTGCTGGAGCAGGGCGTTCATCGGCACGACGAAGAAGCCGGACAACATGCCGATCAGCACCATGAGTGTCATGGCAAGCCAGGTGTCGCGCACCACCACCATCGCCATGACAATAATGCCCATGGCAATGCCGAGTGGGATGACGCGCAGGGATTTGCGCAGGGTGATCAAGCGCGCCGCCAACACCGCGCCGATGGCAATGCCGACCGCGACGACGCCCTGGAGCATGCTGGCCCTGGCCAGTTCGAGGTTGAGTGCCACCCTCGACCATTCGATAACAATGAACTGCAGGGTCGCGCCAGCGCCCCAGAATAGCGTGGTCACCGCCAGTGAAATCTGGCCAAGCTTGTCGCGCCACAATAGTTGCACGCAGTGCTTGAACTCGTGGAATAGATAGATCGGGTTCTTCTTGAGCGGCTTGTGGTCGACGCCGGTGTCGGGCACATACAGATTGAACAGCGCGGCCACGATATACAGTCCGCCGATGATCAGCAGGCTCATCTCGGCCACGCTGTCGATGCCGGTGTCGATCACCGGAAAATCGAAGGACAGCAAGTTATGGGAGATGCCCGGATGAATCATGGCGCCGCCCAGCACGACACCCAGTACGATCGCGCCTACCGTCAGGCCCTCGATCCAGCCGTTGGCAATGACCAGTTGGCGGTGCGGCAAATATTCGGTGAGGATGCCGTACTTGGCAGGCGAGTAAGCGGCGGCACCGAGGCCCACGACCGCGTAGGCCAGCAGCGGGTGCATGTCGAAGAACATCAGCGAGCAACCGAATATCTTGATGCCGTTGCTGATGAACATGACGCGCCATTTCGCCATCGAGTCGGCGAAGGCGCCGACAAAGGCGGCCAGCGCCACGTAGGAGACGGTGAAAAATGTCTTGAGCAGCGGTTCGTATTCTGTCGGCGACTGCATGTCGCGCAGGATGGCGATGGCGGCAATCAGCAGCGCATTATCGGCCAGCGCAGAGAAAAACTGCGCCGCCATGATGATGTAGAACCCGGGCTTCATGGCGGCCGGTTATATCACGAAAGTGTGTAGCAAATTTTAATATAAGCTCACTTGATCTCTTGTATCCCCTTTATTACTGGGGAAACAAATAGATGAGCGTCCGCATATCAAGCTTTCTTATGTAGATGATTTGTGTTTGAATATCGCGCTCATACAAAACCATAATTCGAGGGGAGTATTCATGGCTGATCGCAGACTGCAGGTTTTTCATGCCGTGGCCAAACAGCTTTCGTTTACCAAGGCTGCTGAAGTGTTGTTCATGACGCAGCCGGCGGTGACGTTTCAGATCAAGCAACTCGAAGAGCATTTCAATACACGCCTGTTCGACCGCGGTCATGGCCGCATTTCACTCACTCCGGCGGGTGAGTTGGTTTTGACCTATGCCGAGAAAATCCTCGGTCTGGCCAGTGAAATGGACGTGCGGCTATCGGAGATGACCGGCGAGGTTGGCGGTTCTCTGCTGGTGGGTGCCAGTACCACCATCGCCGAATTCCTGCTGCCGCGCATCCTTGGCGAATTCAAGGCCAAGTACCAGAATGTCAAGCCGTGTCTGGTGGTGGCCAACTCCGAAACCATCGAAACGCGCGTCGCCGAACACACCATCGATATCGGTTTCATCGAGTCCCCCTCGCACCAGCCCAACCTGCAGACCGAAGTCTGTTGCGAGGATGAACTGCAGATCATCTGCAGCCCGAAGTTCCCGCTGGCGCGCATGAAGGAAGTCACGCCGCAGCAACTTATCGAATATCCTTTTGTGTCGCGCGAACCCGGCTCGGGCACGCGCGAGTTCACCGAAGTCTATCTGGAAAAAAATGGCGTCAATATCGAGCACATGTTGCCGGTGATGGAGCTGGGCAGCCCGCTCGCCTTGCTCGAAGTTGTCGAAACCGGCCTGGGCTATGCCATTGCTTCGCGCACCTCGGTGCTGAAGGCCCTGCGCCTGGGCGATCTGGTTTCGATTCCGCTCAAGCCCCGCCTGACGCGCCAGTTGTCGATGGTCTACCCGAAGGAAAAATTCCGCTCGCGACTGGTGACGGCCTTCGTCGATTTTTCGACCGATAAGCTCAAAGAGTACAAGAGCAAGTAATTGGCCCGCCCCCCTTCGCCCCCCTCGCGGGGGGTTCCAAACGGCTCGCTGACGCTCGTTTGTTACGGGGTGCTCCGCGTTGGCGTGGGCGTGGGTTGCGGCTGGCGCCGCGTGCCGCTTTTGCTTGGGGCGGCCCGGCGCAAAAGCTGTTCTTTCATGTTAATCCGGGCATGACGCGACCGATTCGCGCCACCATTGACCGTGCCGCTTTGCGGCATAACTTTGCCACCGCGCGTCGCCATGCCGGTGCCGCCAGGCTCTGGTGCGTGGTCAAGGCCAATGCTTATGGTCACGGGCTGGAGCGTGCCGTTGCCGCCCTCGCCGACCTTACCGATGGTTTTGCGCTGATCGAACTCGAGCGCGCCGTGCGTTTGCGCGCGGCAGGGTTCGAATTGCCGATCCTGATGCTCGAAGGTTTTTATACGGCTGAGGAGTTGCCGCTGTTCATCGAACATCGACTGATTCCGGTGCTGCACCGGCTTGATCAGATCCACACGCTGCTCGCTGCCAACTGGCCGGCCGCGCTGCCGGTCTACCTGAAGCTCGATACCGGCATGCACCGACTCGGCTTTGATGCCGCCGGCCTTGCCGCTGCTCGCACCGCGCTGTCTGGCAAGGTGCCTGACATTACCCTGATGACGCATTTTGCCGATGCCGATGGTTCGCGTGGTGTTGACTGGCAGCTTGAACGCTTTGCAACCATGACTGCCGGCATGGACCTGCCATGTTCGCTGTCAAATTCGGCTGCGTTGCTGCGTTTTCCTGACGTCGTCGCCAACGACTGGGCGCGCCCCGGCATCATGCTGTATGGCGGTTCGCCGTTCCCGCAGTTGATATCCGCCGCCGAACTGGATCTCCAGCCGGTGATGACCTTGCAAAGCGAGATTATTGCCGTGCAGACGCTGGTGGCCGGCGATAGTGTTGGCTATGGTTGCAGCTTTACCTCCGATCATCCGATGCGCATCGGCGTGGTTGCCTGCGGTTACGCCGACGGTTATCCGCGCCACGCGCCGACCGGCACCCCCGTGCTGGTGGATGGCCTGCGCACGCGTACCCTCGGCCGCGTGTCGATGGACAAGCTCTGTGTCGACCTGACCGACCTTCCCGCAAAAGTCGGCGCTGGCGGGACGGCGACCCTGTGGGGCCAGGCCGGCGAAACCGTGCTGCCTGCCGACGAAGTGGCCACATCGGCTGGCACCATCAGCTATGAACTGTTTTGCGCTTTGGCCGCGCGCGTGCCGGTGAGCGAGATCAACTGAACATGGTCAAGGCCAAATCGATTTATTCCTGCACCGAATGCGGCGCCAGCGCGCCAAAATGGCAGGGCCAATGTCCCGGCTGCGCACAATGGAACACGCTGGTGGAAGCCGTCGCAGAAACAGCGACGCCAGCGGCTAAGCGCTTCGGCACCAACTTTGCCCCGTTGGCTGCCAGCAGCAAGCCACAAGATCTGGCGGCCATCCGCCCGCGCGATGAACCACGGCTGGCCACCGGCGTCGAGGAGTTCGATCGTGTGCTGGGTGGCGGATTGGTCGCCGGCGGCGTAGTGCTGATCGGCGGCGATCCGGGCATCGGCAAATCGACGCTGTTGCTTCAAGCACTAGCACGACTCGCCGAAGCCGGCCAGCCGGTGCTGTATGTCTCAGGGGAAGAGTCGGGTGAACAGATTGCCCTGCGCGCCAATCGGCTGCAACTGCCCGCCGCCGGATTGCGCTTGCTGGCCGAGATCAATCTCGAAAAAATCATCGCCACCTTGCAGGACGAAAAACCCCTGGTCGCGGTGATCGACTCGATCCAGACGCTCTGGTCGGATGCCCTGCAATCGGCGCCCGGCTCGGTGGCGCAGGTGCGCGAATGCGCGGCACAATTGACGCGCTTTGCCAAGCAGACCGGCGTCTGCATCATCCTCGTCGGCCATGTGACGAAGGAAGGCGCGCTGGCCGGTCCGCGCGTGCTCGAACACATCGTCGATACCGTGCTGTATTTCGAAGGCGACACGCACTCGAGCTTTCGGCTGGTGCGCGCCGTCAAGAACCGCTTCGGCGCGGTCAATGAACTAGGCGTGTTCGCCATGACCGACAAGGGGCTGAAGGGCGTTGCCAACCCCTCGGCCCTGTTCCTCTCGCAACATGCGCAGGACGTCGCGGGCAGTTGCGTTCTGGTCACGCAGGAAGGCACGCGACCCCTGCTGGTCGAGATTCAGGCGCTGGTCGATGCCGCCATGTCGGGCAATCCGCGTCGGCTGACGGTCGGCCTCGATCCGCAGCGGTTGGCGATGCTGCTCGCCGTGCTGCACCGGCATGCCGGCGTGATGTGCGGCGATCAGGATGTCTTCGTCAATGCCGTCGGCGGCGTGCGCATCCAGGAACCGGCGGCCGACCTGGCCGTGTTGCTGGCCATCGTCTCCAGCCTGCGCAACAAGCCCTTGCCCGGCAAATGGGTTGCCTTCGGCGAAGTCGGCCTGGCCGGCGAAATCCGTCCCGCCCCACGCGGCCAGGAACGCCTGAAGGAAGCCGCCAAGCTGGGTTTCACCCATGCCCTCATCCCCAAGGCCAATGCGCCCAGGCAGGCGATCAAGGGTATGACAGTCATTGCGCTGGAACGGGTCGAGCAGGCCATGGATCAGTTGCGGAACTGGTAAAGCCAGTGAAGGCCCGCCCCCTCCCAGCCTCCCCCTCGCGGGGGAGGTGACTGTTGACTCGCTGCGCTCGTTTATTACGGGGAGCTTTGTACAGACAGTGGTGCGGATTGCGGCTGGCGCCGCGTGCCGCCTTGTGTGCGACAAAGTCGCATTCCGCTGCGCGGAACCAGCCTTCGGCTGTCCTGCGGCCTACGGCCTTGTCTTGGGGCGGCCCGGCGACAAGGCTACCGCCGTATAGCCAGCGCCGACTTTTCATTGAGGAAGCGCTGATGAATCCTGATTGCGTCATTCCGGCACAGGCCGGAATCCAGGAAAATCAGCAACCTGGACATCAGCCTACGCCGGCGTGACGAGTCAATCAGCGGTCTTGGGTATGATCTCCACCCATGAACACCCTGCGACTCACCTTACGCATGCTGCTGCGCGACCTGCGCGCCGGCGAACTGACCGTCCTTGCCCTCGCGCTGGTGCTGGCGGTGATGGCGCTGACCAGCGTCGGCTTCCTGGCCGATCGGGTCGAGCGGGCGGTCGAGCGCGAGGCGCATCAGTTGCTGGGCGGCGATCTGCTGCTGACGGCCGACCATCCGTGGCCGGCGGCTTTTCGCGCAGCGGCGCAGCGGCAGGGCGTGCGCCTGGCGGAAAGCGTCAGCTTCGTCAGCATGGTGACGAGCGCCGGCGGCGTCCAACTGGCGGAAATCAAGGCGGTGTCGGACGGTTACCCGTTGCGTGGCGCGCTGCGCATCGCGCCGCGCCTGAATGTCGGCGATGGCGAGACGGCGGCAATTCCCGCGCCGGGCACGGTCTGGCCCGATGAACGGCTGGCGACCGGGCTGGGTGTCGACAGCGCGGGCCGGCTGCAGCTCGGGGAACTTGAAACCACCGTGGCGGCGATCGTCACGCTGGAGCCGGACCGCGGCATCAATCCCTTCGCGCTGGCGCCACGGCTGATCATCAATCTGGCCGACGTGCCGGCCACAGAACTGATCCAGGCGGGCAGCCGCGCCAGATGGCGCCTGCATGTGGCGGGCGACGCACCGGCCGTGGCCAAGTTTCGCCAGTGGGCGCAGACCAATTTGCAGCGCGGCGAAAAACTCGAAAGTCTCGACAACGCCCGCCCGGAAATCCGCAACATCATCGAGCGCGCGCAGCGCTTCCTGCGCCTGGCCGCCCTGCTGACCGTGGTGCTGGCCGCCGTGGCGGTCGGCATGGCGGCGCGGCGCTACATGCAGCGCCATCTGGATGCTTGCGCGGTGATGCGCTGTCTGGGCGCCAGCGAAAGGCAGATTCTTCTGATTTATGGGGGCGAGTTCATCGCGCTGGGCCTGGCGGCGACGCTGCTGGGTGGGGTATTGGGTTATCTGGCGCAGGGTGCCTTGCACATGCTGCTGGCCGGGCTGGTCGCTGAACAGTTGCCCGCGCCGGGCTGGCTGCCCTGGGCGCATGGGCTGGCGGTCGGCAGTGTGCTGGTGGCGGGATTTGTCCTGCCGCCGCTGCTGCGCCTCAAGGCGGTACCGACGGTGCGGGTGCTGCGGCGCGAATGGGGTGCGCATTTTGGGGGAGTCGAGCCGCTCTCGGCGGCTTCCTACCTGCTGGGCATCGGCTGTCTCGCCGGGCTGATGTTGTGGATGGCGAACGACGTGCGGCTGGGCAGCGTGGTGCTGGGCGGTTTCATGCTCGCGGTGGCCATTTTCGCCTTGGCCGGGCAGGGGCTGTTGGTGCTGATCGGGAGAGTACCCGCCCGCTGGTTGTCGGGCGGCTGGCGCATCGGGCTGGCCAATTTGCGCCGCCGCGCGGGTGCGACGCTGGTGCAGGTAGTGGCGCTGGCACTGGGGCTGACCACGCTGCTGATCCTGACGCTGGCGAAGGACGATCTGCTGTCGGCCTGGCAGACCAAGACGCCCCCCGACGCACCCAACCGTTTCCTCATCAACGTCCAGCCCGATCAGCGGAGCGTCATCACGGACTTTTTTGTGGCCAGAGGATTGCCCGCGCCGCGCCTCGAACCGATGGTGCGCGGGCGGCTGACCAGTGTGAATGGCCGCAAGGTGGCGCCGCGCGATTTTGTCGATGAGCGCGCCCAGCGTCTCGTCGAGCGCGAGTTCAACCTGTCGAGCCGCAACGATCTGCCGACCGGCAACCGGGTTGTCGCCGGTCGCTGGCATGCAGGCGATGGCCTGCCACGCGCGCCAATCCCGCTCTCGGTGGAAAAGGGTCTGGCCGAAACGCTCAATCTGCATATCGGCGACGAACTGCTGTTCGACATCGCAGGACAATCTTTTATTGCGTATATAACCTCGCTGCGCAAACTTGAATGGGATTCGATGCGCGTCAATTTCTTCGTCATTGCGCCGGCGGGCAGCATGGACGATCAGCCGACCAGCTTCATCACCAGCTTCCACTTGCCGGACGGCAGCGAAACCATCATCAGCGATCTGGTGCGGCAATTCCCGAACATCACTGTGATCGACGTGGCCGCGCTGGTGCGTCAGTTGCGGGATACGCTCGATCAGGTGGCGCGCGCGGTGCAACTGGTGTTCGGCTTCGCCCTGCTGGCCGGACTGGTGGTGTTGTATGCCGCGCTGCAGGCCAGCGCCGGCGAGCGCAGTCATGAGCTGGCGGTGTTGCGGGCGCTCGGCGGACGGCGCCACCAGTTGCGTCAGGCGCTGTTGGTCGAATTTGCCACATTGGGTGCGCTGGCCGGCCTGCTCGCCGGCCTGGCCGCCACGGCTATCGGCACGGCGCTGGCGCGCTGGGTGTTCCAGCTCGACTATCTGCCGACGCCCAGCCTGATATTGGTCGGCCTGCTGGCCGGGCTGGCGGGCGTGGCGCTGGCCGGCCTCGCGGCGACACACAAGGCGCTGGCAGGGCAGGTGGTAGAAGGCCTGCGCGGCGTTTGATCTGGCGCAAGCATTATCCTGTTTTCTGTACCATAATATTCATATGAAATTGACTTCCTCCCCAAGTGGAGAAGTGCTCCGGTCTGGTTCTGTCGGGTGGGTTCGTTTATTGAGTAATTACCGCAGCGTGCTGATGGTGTTGTACTTGGTGGCGGCGCTTTTCTTCCTGGCGCTGGGGTCTTACGAGTGGCGGCGGATTGGTGAAAACACCGATGCCATCGCCAGAGAACGCGGTCGCGAATTGTTCATCCTGATCGAACTGACGCGCGACTGGAATGCCAACCACGACGGCGTTTATGTGCCGGTTACCGAGCAGCTCCAGCCCAACCCCTATCTGATTCACCCCAAGCGGGATCAGACGACCATCGAGGGGCGCGAACTGACGATGATCAATCCGTCCTACATGACCCGGCAGATCGCCGAACTGGCAGAAAAAACCTCGGGGGCGCGCTTCCACATCACCAGCCTGAAGCCCATGCGTCCCAGCAATGTGCCCGACCCGTGGGAAGCCGAGACGCTGAGATTGTTTGGTGAAGACAAACAAACGGAGCGCATCAGCTACGTCGGGGATTTTGCCTTCGACGGCAAGGTACAACCGACATACCGTTACATGGCACCTCTGTACATCAAGCCGTCCTGCATCGTCTGCCACGAAAAGCTGGGTTATAAGGTTGGCGACATCCGTGGTGGCATTTCGGTGAGCATGCCAGCCACAGACCTGCTGGCGGTGCGCGACCAGGAGCGCAAGGGTGTTTTGCTCGTTGTGCTGGCCAGCTTCATTGTCACCAGCGCACTGCTGCACCTGATGGTGAGCCGCGCCAGACGTCATTACCTCATTCTGCAACGTCTCGCGAGCACGCAGGAGGGCATCATCGCCGAGCGCACGCGCGAACTCAAGGAAAGCAACGCCGATCTTCACCTCGAGGTGCTGGAGCGCCGCCAGCGCGAGGATGAGTTGCGCATTGCCGGCGCAGTATTCGAGAGTGCCGCCGAGGCAATTATCGTCACCGATGCCGACAACCACATCGTTCGCGTCAATCCAGCCTTTAGCGCGGTCACCGGCTATGGGGTTAGCGAGGTGATGGGCAAGGATCCGGGTCTGCTGAAATCTGGTCGCCACAACGCGGAGTTTTATGCCGAAATGTGGGCGGCGCTAGAGGAACACGGCCATTGGGAAGGCGAAATCTGGAATCGCCATAAAGATGGCGATATCTATGTCGAGTGGCTGTCGATCTCGAAGATCGCCGACAGACGGGGTTCCGGGCCGGGCGCCGGTCAGTATCTCGCCATTTTCCATGACATCACGCGCCGCAAGGCAGACGAAGATTTGCTGCGCCACCGGGCGCATCACGACGCGCTGACCGACCTGCCCAACCGCAGCTTGTTCTACGACCGCCTGCAGTCCACCTTCAACCAGGCCAAGCGCTACCACCGTATTTTTGCGCTGCTGCAGGTCGACCTCGATCGCTTCAAGGAGGTGAATGACACGCTGGGACACATGGCGGGTGATCAATTGCTGATCGAGGCGGCGCGGCGTCTGACCAGTTGCGTGCGCGAATCCGATACCGTGGCGCGACTGGGCGGCGATGAATTCGCCATCATCCTGTCCGACATGGCGAGCGAAGATGAGGCCGAACAGGTCGCCCGCCGTGCGGTACAACTGCTGGCCGAACCGTACCATCTGGATGCCGGCACGGCGAGTATTTCCGGCTGCGTTGGTATCGCGCTTTACCCGCAACATGGTCAGGACAGCGAGCAACTGCTGCGCAATGCCGACAGCGCCATGTATGCCGCCAAGACGGGCGGGCGTAATGCCTATCGCATTTATGCGCCGCTCCAGCATGCGGCCAATCGGCAAGGCGATCTGTTATAACGCCAAGCACGCAGAGCGATCAGGGTAAATAGCCCCTTTGCGCCAAGCGGAATGGCGCGCTTGGCGTTGCGACACTCGGTCAGTCGGTTAGAATTAGGCACCGATTTCCGAAAGATACCGATGCTTCACGAAGGTCAACCCGCGCCTCACTTCACCCTGCCAGATGCGGACATGGAAATGTTTGATTCCGCGTCACTGCTGGGCCAGCAGCACGTCGTGCTGTTCTTTTATCCGAAGGACGACACGCCTTATTGCACCCTCGAGGCCATCGACTTTTCCGACCATGAGAGCGAGTTCAATCGCCACGGTTGTGCCGTGATCGGCATATCGCGTGACGATTGCCTGGTGCATGCCGATTTCCGTGACAAACATGGCTTGTCGGTACGCCTGCTGTCGGACGCGGATGCCGAGGTGAGCCACAAATTCGGTGTGATGCACTATCGCGAACATGAGGGGCACAAGAAACTTTGCCTGACCCGCTCCACCTTCGTCATCGACAAGCAGGGCATCATTCGCCATATCGTTTCCGACGTGAAGCCCAAAGGCCACGCCGCTGAAATCTTTCAACTCGTCAAGCAGCTTGGCAAATAGTTGGCCCCCCGCGCTCACATTCGTTCGCTGCCCCCCATGAAATCACCCGAAGCGGTGACAGGGGGACGTCGCCGCCCTTGGGGCGGCCCGGCGGGCGACTAGTCCGGCAATCATTCCCAGTAGGAGTTTCTTATGCAAATCGACAAACATACAATAGTTACCCTGGCCTATAGCGTCGTGGATAGCGACGGCAATCTCATCGACGCGGGCGAGCATCCCTTGATCTATCTGCATGGCGGTTATGGTGGCATCTTCGAGAAAATCGAAGAGGAACTGGTCGGCCAGGTGGCAGGTTTTCAGAAAGACATTCGTCTGCAGCCGGAGGAGGCTTTTGGCGAATATGACGCCGAACTGGTGATGATGGAACCGCGCGACCTGTTCCCGGAAGACATCGAGGTCGGCATGCAGTTCGAGCGCGCCTCCAGCAAGGAAGATGAGGACGGCATGCTGTTCACCATCACCGATATTGCCGAAGGCAAGGTGGTGGTCGATGGCAACCATCCGCTGGCCGGCATGGCGCTGGTGTTCTCCTGCACCGTCAGCGATGTGCGTGCCGCCACCCCTGAAGAAATCGAACATGGCCACGTGCATGGCGAGGGTGGGCATCTGCACTAAGGTGAGGCCCGCCCTCCCCCAGCCCCTCCCTCACGGGAGGGGTGACTGTTGACTTGCTGCGCTCGTTTGTTACGGGGCGCCCCCATTCATGCTTGTGTACGGATTGCGGCTGGCGCCGCGTGTCGCCTTGCCTCATTGGCCAATGCGGGGCGGCCCGGCGGCAAGGCTGCTGGGGTGGTATTAATTGTCTGACCGTTGGAGCGGGACGTTCTGGATCGTCTTGTCGGCAGCGGGGTTCGGCGCCATGGCGATTTTCGCCAAGCTGGCCTATCAGGACGGCGTTTCGCTTTCCACCATGTTGTTCCTGCGCTTCACCTTTGCCGGTTTGTTGCTGGCCGCCTGGGGCATGGCGCACGGCCAGGCTTGGCCGCGCGGGCGCGATCTGCTCTGGCTCCTCGCCATGGGGGGCGTGGGCTATGTCGGACAGTCCTATTGCTATTTCTCCGCGCTGCAACATGCCAGCGCCGGACTCGTGGCCCTCTTGCTTTACCTCTATCCGGCGATTGTCACCTTACTGTCGGCGCTGCTTTTTGGCCGGCGCATCGGTCCCGGCCGCGGCTGGGCGGTGGCCGTGGCGCTGGCGGGCACGGCCTTGACGGTCGGCGGTGACCTGAACAGCGAGCCGCTGGGGGTTGTGCTGGGCATCGGTACCGCGCTGATCTACTCGATCTACATCCTGGCCGGCGAAGGCGTGATGCGGCGGGTGCCGCCGCTGCCGGCCGCAACGGTGGTGATGCTGGCCGCCGCTGCTGTGTATGGCGGGGCAGCGTTCAATGCCGGTCTGGCGCCGCCGGCGACATCCGCGGGCTGGTTGGCGGTGCTGGCGATTGCGATTTTCTCGACCCTGCTGGCGATTCTGGGTTTCCTCAAGGGCATGGAAAAGCTTGGCGCAACCGATGCCTCGACTTTGTCCACACTGGAGCCGCTGATCACGATCGGCCTGGCCGCCATCGTGCTGGGTGAAGTGGTCAGCGAACTGCAAGTGGTGGGCGGCGGATTGATCCTGGCGGCGATCGTCTATCTCGCCCGGCACGGCGCGCGCCGGGTGGTTACAGAGTAGCTAATTGCGCCGGGCTGCTGCGTGCGGCCAGCGCGTGCAGACCCAATGCCGGCAGTGCGGCGCGCAGTCGCTCGGGACTGGCGGTGGCCAGCAGGATCAGTTGCCCCTGACCGTCGGCATGCGCCCCGCCGAGGCGCGCCACCTGGCGCGCGACTGCTGCGGCGACATCCACCAGCTCTGCCTGAGCCTGCAAGCGGGGGGCGATGAGTGGTGCCAGAAAGGCGTAATGCGTGCAGCCCAGCACCAGCTGGTCGACGCCGGATGAAACGAGCGGATCGATCTTCGCCGCGATTTCCTTGAGAAATTCTGGCGTATCCGCTTGCAATGTTTCGACGTGGGTGGCCCAGCCGGGGCAGGGTACGATATCGACCCGGGTGCCAGCGGCATGCCGTTCGATCAACTGAGCGAGGCGCTGGCTGCGCGCCGTGGACTCAGTCACCAGCACGGCTATGTGGCGTGACAGCGAGGCTTGCGCTGCCGGCTTGACGCCCGGCTCAACACCCACCACCGGCACGCCGGGTAAATGATCGCGCAGGGCCTGGATGGCCGCCGTGGTGGCGGTGTTGCAGGCGACGACCAGGAGGGTGCAGCCCTGATCCGCCAGATGCTGACCGATGGCGAGCACCCGGCTGGTGATGAAACTGTCGGGCTTGTCGCCGTAGGGGACGTGGGCGGAATCGGCCAGATACAGCAGGTCGGCGCGCGGCAGGGCAGTGGCGATGGCCGCCAGTACCGAAAGGCCGCCGAGGCCGGAATCGAAGACGCCGATCATTTTTTTACCCGCCCCCCTTCACCCCCCTCGCGGGGGGTTATTTCGTGCGCGCTGCGCGCGGATATTACGGGGAGCTGCCGCATTGGCTGCGGAGCGGGTTGCGCCTGTGGCGCGTGCCGTGTTTGCTTGGGGCGGCCCGGCGCAAACACTCTTGAGTGTCACATCAAAAGTCGGCGCTGGTGGGTCGGCGCAGGGCATGTAGGTCACTGCGGTTTCGCCTTCAGTTGCATTGTGTCGGCGGTTTGGACAACCTCGAGATGGCGCAGTACATTCTGGCCCAGCAGTGCTTCGGTGCCCAGATTCGCCATGACCATCACGCGTACATCGCGTACGACGATGCTGCCGAGTCTGAGTTCCTGCGCCTGGGTTTCTTCGGCAAGGGCAATGCCGTTGGCCGTCTGCAGGGTGGTGGACCTGCCGCGCGGCAGGTTCAGGCGCTGTGCCATTTCAGCGCCAATTGCGACCGTGCTGGCTCCGGTGTCGATCATGAAGGTGACCGGCTGGCCGTTGATGTCACCGGCGACATAAAAGTGGCCGTTGCGCGAACGGGGTATCTCGATGCTGGTGGCACCGTTTTCAGCTACGCCGACCTTGGGGCCGAGTTGCCCGTCGATGACGAAGTAGAAAATGGCGAAGAGGATGCACCAGACCAGGCCGGCAACGTAGTGTTTGCTGGCGAGGTTCATCGCTTGGTCGGAAGCAAAAGTCGGCGCTGGTGGGACGGCGTTGGCTGAAAGAATAAGCTGATCTGCTTAGGCCACGACCACCGGAATTTTGCCGATCTTGGCCTGCCATTCCTGCGGCCCGGTGTTGTGCACCGAGGTGCCGGTGGAGTCGACGGCGACGGTGACCGGCATGTCGGCCACCTCGAATTCGTAGATGGCCTCCATGCCCAAGTCGGCGAAGGCGACCACCTTGGCTGACTTGATTGCCTTGGAGACCAGATAGGCGGCACCACCGACCGCCATCAGGTACGCCGACTTGTGCTGCTTGATCGACTCGATGGCGGCTGGTCCGCGTTCCGCCTTGCCGACCATGGAGATGAGGCCGGTTTGCGACAGCATCATTTCGACGAATTTGTCCATGCGCGTGGCGGTGGTCGGTCCGGCGGGACCGACGGCTTCATCGCGCACCGGGTCGACCGGGCCGACGTAATAAATGACGCGATTGGTGAAATCGACCGGCAGCTTTTCGCCCTTCTGCAGCATCTCCTGGATGCGCTTGTGTGCAGCGTCGCGGCCGGTGAACATCTTGCCGTTGAGCAGCAGGGTCTGCCCCGGCTGCCAGGCAGCGACGTCGGCCGGCGTGAGGGTGTCGAGATTGACGCGCGTCGACGTCTGCGTGTTCGGCGCCCAGGCGACTTGCGGCCATTGGTCGAGGCGCGGTGGTGTGAGCTTGGCCGGGCCGGAGCCATCGAGATGGAAATGGATGTGGCGGGTCGCCGCGCAGTTGGGAATCAGCGCCACCGGCAGGCTGGCGGCGTGCGTCGGGTAATCCATGATCTTGACGTCGAGCACGGTGGTCAGGCCGCCGAGACCCTGCGCGCCGATGCCGAGCGCGTTGACCTTCTCGTAGAGTTCGAGGCGCAGTTCCTCGATGCGATTTGCCGGGCCGCGCTTGATCAAATCCTGGATGTCCACCGGTGCCATCAGTGATTCTTTCGCCAGCAACATGGCTTTTTCCGGCGTGCCGCCGATGCCGACACCGAGGATGCCCGGCGGGCACCAGCCGGCGCCCATCGTCGGCAGGGTTTTCAGCACCCAGTCGACGATCGAATCCGAGGGATTCAGCATGACCATCTTGGCCTTGTTCTCCGAGCCGCCGCCCTTCGCCGCGCAGATCACCTCGACCTGGTCGCCCGCGACCATTTCGGTATGGATGACGGCGGGGGTGTTGTCCTTGCTGTTGATGCGCTTGCCGGCCGGATCGAGCAGCACCGAGGCGCGCAGCTTGTTGTCGGGATGCAGGTAGGCGCGCCGCACGCCTTCATCGACCATTTCCTGAATGCTCAGTGTGGCATCCCATTTCGCGTGCATGCCGATCTTGAGGAACACCACGGCAATCCCGGTATCCTGGCAGATCGGCCGCTTGCCCTCGGCGCACATGCGGCTGTTGGTGAGGATCTGGGCGATGGCGTCCTTCGCGGCGGGGCTTTCCTCGCGCTCATAGGCCCGGCCGAGCGCCTGAATGTAGTCGAGCGGGTGGTAGTAGCTGATGAACTGGAAGGCGTCGAAAATCGACTGGATGAAGTCGTCCTGGCGAATTGGAGCAGATGAGGGCGCTGATTGCGGTGCGGACATGAGGGAACTCCCGATTAGTGTTTGGTCTGGCGGCTGATGGCCAGTGTCTGGATCATGACCTTGTCGGTCCAGGCGATGGCTAGCGCAGAAATGAGGAAGGCGACGTGGATGGCGACCTGGATGATCACCACCCGGTCCTCCATTTGCGGTGCATTGATGAAGGTGCGCAGCAGGTGGATGGAGGAGATGCTGATCAGGGCGACCGCCAGCTTGACCTTGAGCACGCCGGCATTGACGTGGGAAAGCCATTCCGGCTGATCGGGGTTGTCATGCAGATCGAGCTTGGAAACGAAGGTCTCGTAGCCGCCGATGGTGACCATGGTCAACAGGTTGGCGATCATCACCACATCGATCAGGCCCAGCACGATCAGCATCACTTCGGTTTCGGAAAGCGTGCCCGTCTTGGTGACCAGGTAGATCAATTCGTGCATGAACTGATAGACATACACGCCCTGCGCGGCGATCAGACCGAGGTAGAGCGGGGCTTGCAGCCAGCGGCTCCAGAAGATGAAGGCTTCCATTGCCTGCACGGGTTTTGCCACGAGGACCTCTTGGGGAAAAAAGGGTATAAACGGAGCCGCTAATTCTACACGCCGAGGGTGCGGACCGAATGGCGGAAAGCGGGCTGACAGCGCCTGCGTAAGAGGGGTGTAAGCTTCATCAGTTGTAATATTTAGCTACAATCAGCCCGTCAAAACGATAGGAGAAACCTCAATGAGCGGTATCGAATCGGTGATGCATGAAACCCGTGTCTTTCCACCTTCCGATGAGGTCGTCAAGCGCGCCACCATTTCCGGCATGGCCGCCTATGAGGCCTTGTGCAAAGAGGCCGAAGACGATTACCAGGGCTACTGGGGGCGTCTGGCCAAGGAACATGTGGTCTGGCAGCAGCCGTTCACCCAGGTTCTTGACGAATCCAATGTGCCGTTTTACAGATGGTTTGCCGACGGCAAGCTGAACGTTTCCTACAATTGTCTCGACAAGAACGTCGAGGCCGGCCTCGGCGACAAGGTGGCCATCATCTTCGAAGCCGACGACGGCAAGGTCAGCAATGTGACCTACCAGGATTTACTGGTTCGCGTCGCCAAGTTTGCCAACGCACTGAAGGCGCAAGGCATCAAGAAGGGCGACCGGGTCCTGATCTACATGCCGATGTCCGTCGAGGGCATCGTCGCCATGCAGGCCTGCGCCCGCATCGGCGCAATCCACTCGGTGGTGTTCGGTGGTTTCTCCGCCAAATCTGTGCAGGAGCGCATCCAGGATGCTGGCGCCGTTGCCGTGATCACCGCCGACGAGCAGTGCCGTGGCGGTAAGCGCATCCCGCTCAAACCCGCTGTCGATGAAGCGCTCACCATGGGCGGCTGCGAGTCGTGCAAGACCGTCTTCGTTGCCAAGCGTACCGGCGGCGCCTGCAACATGGTGGCGGGCCGCGACCTCTGGTGGCATGAAGTTGCCGACAGCCAATCCGAGACCTGCGAGCCCGAGTGGGTTGACGCCGAGCATCCGCTGTTTTTGTTGTACACCTCCGGTTCGACCGGCAAGCCGAAGGGCGTGCAGCACAGTTCCGGCGGCTATCTGCTGCATGCCATCCTGACCACGCGCTGGACCTTCGACCTTAAAAAGGACGACATCTTCTGGTGCACCGCCGATATCGGCTGGGTCACCGGTCACACTTACATCGCTTACGGTCCGCTCGCCTGCGGCGGTACCGAGATCGTTTTCGAAGGCGTGCCGACCTATCCGGACGCCGGCCGTTTCTGGCGCATGATCCAGGACCACAAGGCGACGATTTTCTACACTGCACCGACGGCGATCCGTTCGCTGATCAAGGCCTCCGAAGTCACCCCTGCCACCCATCCGCGCAACTATGACCTCAAGTCGCTGCGCATCCTGGGCTCGGTCGGCGAACCGATCAACCCCGAGGCCTGGATGTGGTACTACGAAAACGTCGGCGGCAGCCGTTGCCCGGTGGTGGACACCTTCTGGCAGACCGAGACCGGCGGCCACATGATCACCCCGCTGCCCGGCGCTACGCCGCTGGTGCCAGGCTCATGCACCTTGCCCTTCCCTGGCATCCAGGCGGCCATTGTCGATGAGACCGGCCACGATGTCGCTTGGGGCAACGGTGGCTTTTTGGTCGTCAAGAAACCCTGGCCATCGATGATCCGGACCATTTATGGCGACCCGGAACGCTTCAAGTCGAATTATTACCCGGCCGACTTTGGCGGCAATCTATATCTCGCCGGCGACGGTGCCATTCGTGACGCCAAGACCGGCTACTTCACCATCATGGGCCGCATCGATGATGTGCTGAACGTCTCCGGCCATCGCATGGGCACGATGGAAATCGAGTCCGCGCTGGTCTCCAATCCGATGGTCGCCGAAGCCGCCGTGGTTGGGCGTCCCGACGACGTGACCGGCGAAGCGATCTGCGCCTTCGTGGTGCTCAAGCAGTCACGCCCCTCGGGCGAAGAGGCCAAGAGAATTGCCACTGAGCTGCGTAACTGGGTCGGCAAGGAAATCGGCCCGATCGCCAAGCCGCGGGACATCCGTTTCGGCGAAAATTTGCCGAAAACGCGTTCCGGTAAAATCATGCGGCGCTTGCTGCGCGCCCTCGCCAAGGGCGAGGAAATCACGCAAGATGTGTCTACGCTAGAGAATCCCGCGATTCTGGACCAGCTCAAACAGGGCATCTAATCCAGAACCTGGACCGGAGGAGGACCATGATGGGCGCCCGCCACAAGCGAGCGCCCATTTCATTTGCAGTGCCCGGTAGCGAAAACTTGAGTATTCATGACCGCAAAGCAGCGGTAGTTTTTCCCTCATTTTTGGCCTTGAGCCAGACCTGTCGGCGGCGCAGGATGTGCCTGCAGATAAACCCACTGTTGCAATGAGGTGAACCATGATCATCCAATCGGTTGAATTGGTGGCGCTGCCGGATGCGCCCGCCTATCAGGAGAAAATTTACCGCGCCCACCTAGATACCGGTGAGGCAGTGGATCTGTTTCAGCAGCACTGGGATGTGCCGCTGTCGCCAGAGTCGTTGGTGGGCTTGACCCCTGCAGAAGCACGCCGCAAGCGTGCCGAAAAAATGCTGGCCGCCGCTGCCGGCGTTCACTGATCTTTCAAGAAACACGAAGGGCCGCCGCGCAGCGGCGATCTCGAGGTGGGCTCATTTCTCACTATTTTCATCAAGCTCTTGGCGGCGTTGCCGTTACATGCTTATTCGGAAAGAGTCGAGGGGGATGTCGTGGTCGTGACCAACCATCAACGCAGCACCGCCATCGTGATTCGCAATGACGGCAGCAAAGTTACGCTGGTGCCGATGAAAAGCGGCAAGCTGTCCGCGCGCACTGTGAGTTTTGCGGAATTTCGCACCGAGTGGCGGGAGACGGGATACGCGCTGTCACTGGCGCTGACCACCTTCCTGTCGCACATCATGAGGTGGGGCGCTTCGCTCGAAGCAACGCGTGGCCTGGAAAAACTGGCCGCCCGCGATCGTTTCGTGGTGGCCAGTCTGTTCTGATCTGCGCAGGGCATATCACTGCTGCAAAATTCGGCGTGACCGCCGGGAATCCCCTTTCCGGGACTGGCGAGACGGCGCCATAGGCAGCGCGTTACGTAGAAAGCATATAATTACCGTGCTACTCTACGACCATCAATAAAGTGGCGGACGGATTCATTATGTACCGTAAAACCTTGATGACGATGCTGCCCCTGCTGGCAGCATTGAGCTGTGCTAACAGCTGGGCAGCTGAACCTGACGAAATCCCGACCTTTTCCCTGCGTGGCTTCGGCACCTTGGGCGTGGCACGCTCTGCTTCCGATCAGGCCGAGTTCGCACGCGACTTTTCGCAACCCCACGGGATCAAGGGCGGCCAATGGTCGGGGCGCATCGACAGCGTGCTTGGCTTGCAGGCCAACTGGCAGGCAACGCCGCAAGTCGAACTTGTCGGTCAACTGGTCAGCCGTTACCGCTATGACGAAAGCCGCGATCCCGAAGTGATGTGGGCCTTCGCCAAGTGGGAACCGGATGCCCGGGTTGCCTTGCGTGCCGGGCGGATTGGATCCGATTTCATGATGCTGGCCGATTCGCGGCTGGTGGGTTATTCCTACTTGCCGGTGCGCCCTTCGGCAGATTTTTTCGGCCCGCTATTCTTCTCGCATTTTGATGGTGCCGATGCCAGTCTAACCCTGCCGCTGGGCAGCGGTCTGCTGCGCAGCAAGCTGTTTGCCGGCGCGACCAGCGAAAAAACATCGATTAAGTCCGGTATCTGGGATACCAGCGGTTCGCCCGTGCGCGGACTGGTCCTGGATTATCTGACCGGTCCCTGGCAATTCCGTGTCAATTCAGCAAGTGTGCGTTTTTCGCATGACATGAACTTTGCCCCTGTGACTGATTTACTCCGCATGACCGGCGTCCCCAGTGCAATTGCCGCTGCCGATCAACTGAAGCTCGCCGACAAAACGACCCGCTATCATGCGCTCGGCGTGCTGTATGACGCCGGTCCCGTGCAGGTGCAGGGCATGCTCAACACGATTAGTAACGAGACGCAGGCTTTCCAGAATTCGCGCGCGGGCTACCTGCTGGCGGGTTATCGGCTGGGAACGGTGATGCCGTATGTGGGTGTGTCGTGGTGGAAAAGCAAGCTCAGGCCTCTTGCGACCGGTCTGCCCAACCCGCTCTTCGCCGAACTGAATCAGGGGCTTGACACCATCATGGCGGCCGGGGTGGCCGACCAGACCACCTACACACTGGGGGCGCGCTGGAACCTGTGCACAAACACTGCGATCAAGTTGCAGTGGGACGCCGTGCGCGGCAGCGCGGCATCAAAGCTACCCGTCATCAATGCTCAGCCGGACTGGAACGGGCGCACCAATGTCATCTCGGCGGTTGTCGATTTTGTTTTCTGACGCCATGGCTCTGCGCAAGCTATTCTGTTTCCTCTGCCTGATGCTGCTGGCGCCGCTGGCGGCCGCAGATCTGGTTGTAGTCGTCAACCCGAAGAGCGGCATCGAGCGTCTGTCGCAGGAAGAAGTCATCAACATCTATCTGGGGCGCTACCGCCGTCTGGTTTCCGGCATCGCTGCCGAGCCCATCGATCTGATGGGTGACAACGAACTGAAGACGCGTTTCTATCGGCGGCTGGTGGGCAAGACGCTGGCCGAGATCAACGCCTACTGGGCGCGTCTGATATTTTCGGGCAGGACACGCCCTCCGCATCTGGCCGAAAATGTAGAGAGCGCCTTGCATTATGTTGCCGCCCACCCCGGTGCGCTGGCCTATGTCGAGCGCAGCCAGGCGGACATGCGGGTGCGGGTGGTGTATGACCTGGGCGAATAGTCGGGCATGAGCCGTCAAACGCACTGGTGGCATGGCATTCTCGCCCGCAGCCTGATGGCGGTGGTGGGCATCGCCCTGCTGATGGGTGGGGCTTCAAGCATGTGGGTGAGCCGGGTGGTCGAAGACCGCGCGTACCAGCAGGCATCGCTCAAACTTGATGAGCTGCTCGATACGGTCGAGAGCACGGCAACCGTGGCCGCCTTTGTGGGTGACGAGCAGTTGGCGAATGAAGTCGCGCAAGGCTTGCTGCGCAACAGCGAGGTGTTGCGGGTAACGATACACGGCCAGGACCGCACCAAGGCGCGCACACTGGCGCGCGCCGAGCGCGTGCAGCAAAAAATCGGCGTGACCGAAGGAAATCCCCGTGGGACTGATGGGACGGCGCCCCGCAAGATCATTCTCCCATCAGTCAAGCGTCAACTGTATTCCCCCTTCACCCCGCACGAAGCCGTCGGCGAAATCTGGCTCGATGCCGATCAGGATGTCATCGACGCCCATATGGCGGGTGCTGCCCGCTTCATCAGTCTGCTCCTGGCCGGTCAGCTGGCCCTGGTCATTGCGGCAGCTGCGGCAGCAATGTTGTTTCTGGTGGTGCGGCCGATCAAGGCGATCTCAGACCGCTTGCACCAGCTCAATGCCAGCGGGGGCGAGCGCCTCGCCGTTCCCGAAAGCCACGAGCGCACCGAGCTTGGCCGGTTGGTGGGCGACATCAATAATCTCACTGCACGTCTGGTGGCGACCATTGGCATTGAGAGTGATCTGCTGCGTCAGAAGGTGATCGATCAGCGCAAATATCAGGATCTCTTCGAAAACGCCGCCTCAGGTATTTTCGTTGCCGACCATGATGGCCGACTGGAATCATTCAATCTGGCCTTCGCCACCTTGACCTGGCTGTCACGGCGCAGGGAAACCGCCGGCCGCCGGCTCACCGAGCCGGGCTGGCGCGAACCCGGGCAGTTGCAGGCCTTGTTGCGCAATAGTCTCGATGCCGCGGATAACGGCACGCTGGAGGATGACTTTCTGCTCGTCGGGAGGCGCAACGACGAGCGTTGGCTGCATGTGGCGGTGACGCCGCTGGGCAACGGCAGTGTGCAGGGCATCGTCACCGATGTGACGCAGCGCCGCAGCGAGGAAATCTCGGCGCGCCGGCTTGCCGTTACTGATGCCTTGACCGGATTTGCCAATCGCGCCGGACTGCAAAATGCCTTGTCCGACATCAGCCTCGATACACCGTCGTTTGCCCTCGTGATGGTCGATCTCGATGGCTTCAGACGCGTCAACGATGCCATGGGTTTCCCGGTGGGCGACCAGTTGCTGCTGCGGGTTGCGGAACGCATCCACAAGATGTTGGAGCCCGGGGATCGCGTGGCGCGGATTGGTGGCGACGAATTCGTGCTCTTGCTCGCGGGCGAACAGGCGCGCACGACGGTCGGTGCGCGCGTCGGCCAGTTGCTGCAGTTGATTGGCCAGCCGTATGACGTGGAGGTGGCGGGTAATCAGGAGCATATCGATATTTCCGCGAGTGCCGGGATTGCGTTCTTTCCCGCCGATGGTGCCGATCTGCAGGGGCTGTTACGCAGCAGCGAGTTGGCCCTCAATAATGCACAGGCTGCCGGCGGTCGCAATTTGTGCTACTTCGATCCTGCCCAGCAGGCTGCCGTCGAGCATCGTCGCCGGATCGAGGATGACCTGCGGCATGCGGTGGATAGCGGGGAACTGTATCTGGTATTTCAACCGGTCGTCGAGCTCGCCACTGGCCGGATGGTAGGCGCCGAGGCGCTGCTGCGCTGGTCGCATCCGGTGCGCGGCATGGTGCCGCCGGACGTATTCATCCCGGTCGCCGAGGACATCGGCCTGATTGGCGAGATTGGCCTGATGGTGCTGGGCGAGGCCTGCCGGCAGGCGGCTGCGTGGCGCGGCAGCGGCCTCGATCTGTATGTCTCGGTCAATGTCTCGGTGCGACAGATTCCGGACGCCCTGCCGCCTGCGGCGATAGCCGAGCTGCTCAAGCAGCACGGTCTGCCGGCCGGCGCCATCGCCATCGAAATCACCGAGGGCGTGCTGATGCACAACGTCGGCATCGCCCAAACCTGGATCGACAGCCTGCGTGCCGACGGCGTGCATATCTATCTCGACGATTTCGGTACCGGTTATTCCTCGCTGTCTTATCTCAAGCGCTTCTCGCTCGATACGGTGAAGATCGACAAGTCATTCATCCGCGACATGAGCGCGGACAACAGCGACCGCGCGCTCGTCAATGCCATCGTCACGATGGCCGGCAGCCTCGGCCTGCATGTCATTGCGGAAGGCATTGAAACCCAGGCGCAACTCGATATTCTGCGGCGGATGGGTTGCGCTTATGGTCAGGGATACCTGTTCTCCCGGCCGGTGAAGGCCGAGGAATTTGCCCAGGTCGCTGCACGCATCAACGCCGAACCGGTGCCCGGCTGGAACAGTTGAGCCGCGCCGCCCCCGACTACATCCCCTGATAAATCGGCCCCTCGCCGCCCTGCGGCGTGACCCAGTCGATGTTCTGGCCGGGGTCCTTGATGTCGCAGGTTTTGCAGTGCACGCAGTTCTGCGCATTGATCTGCAGGCGCGGGACGTCGTTCTCAGTGACGATTTCATACACCCCGGCGGGGCAGTAGCGCTGCTCGGGTGCGTCATACAGTGCCAGGTTGTGGCTGATCGCCAGTGCGGGATCTTTCAGCCGCAGGTGGCAGGGTTGGTCTTCCTCATGATTGGTGTTGGAGAGAAAGACCGAGGACAGCCGGTCGAAGGTGAGGGTGCCGTCCGGCTTGGGATAGTCGATCGGCGCGCACTGCGTGGCGAGTTTCAGTTTGGTGTGATCGGCGGTCAGTCCCAGTGTCCACGGCGCCTTGCCGCGAAAAACCTGCTGATCGATGCCGAACAGCAGTGAGCCGAGCCACAAGCCCTTGCTCATCAATGGCTTGAAGTTGCGTGCCTGGTGCAGTTCGTCGAACAGCCAGGACTGGCGAAACTTTTTCGGATAGGCGATGAGTTCGTCGCCGCCACGGCCTTCAGCCAGCGCCGCGGCGGCGGCTTCCGCCGCCAGCATGCCCGACTTGATGGCGGCGTGCGAACCCTTGATGCGCGAGGCGACAAGAAAGCCGGCATCGTCGCCGATCAGTGCGCCGCCGGGAAAAATCAGCTTCGGCAGGGCCTGCAAGCCGCCGGAGGTCATCGCCCGCGCACCATAGGCGAGGCGCGTGCCCTCGGCCAGCATCGGGCGGATGGCGGGGTGGGTCTTGAGCCGCTGCATTTCCTCGAAGGGCGCCAGATAAGGATTGCTGTAGCCGAGGCCGACGACCAGGCCGATGGCGACCAGGTTGGGTTGCGTGGCGTTGGTGTAGTGGTAGCAGAAGCCGCCGCCGTAGGTATCGGCGCTGAGTGGCCAGCCGGCGGTGTGCATCACCAGCCCGTTCACATGCTGTGCGGCCGGCACTTCCCAGAGTTCCTTGATGCCAAGGCCATACACCTGCGGTGCCGCACCGGCGCGCAGGTTGAAGCGCTGTTCCAGCCGCTTGCCGAGATGGCCGCGGCAGCCTTCGGCGAACAGGGTGTATTTGCCGCGCAGTTCCATGCCCGGTTGAAAGCCCGGGCCAGGCTGGCCATCCTTGGCAAGCCCCATGTCGCCGGTAACGACACCGACGATGCGATTGTCTTCCTCGATGAACTCGGCCGCGGCAAAGCCCGGATAAATCTCGACGCCCAGCGCCTCGGCCTGTTCCCCCAGCCAGCGGCAAACCTCGCCCAGGCTGATGACATAATTGCCGTCGTTATGGAAGCAGGCCGGCAGCAGGGCATTCGGCAGTTGGCGGCTGCCGCTGGCAGTGAGCAGGAGAAAACGGTCTTCACTGACGAGCGTGTCGAGTGGCGCGTTGCGTTCCTGCCAGTCGGGAAACAATTCGGTCAGCGCGCGCGGATCCATCACTGCGCCGGAAAGGATGTGGGCGCCGATCTCGGCGCTCTTTTCGATGAGACAGACGCTGAGATTGCTATCCAGTTGCTTGAGACGGATGGCAGCAGCCAGTCCTGCCGGTCCACCGCCCACCACCACCACATCGAATTCCATCGCTTCGCGTACGATTGGCTCCATCATGTTTCTCCCAAGGCGGTGATGAGGCGCGATTATAATTTGATCGACCCAATTTCTCGTGGATTCGACGATGGAACATCCCACTCACTTTGTTCACACCCTCCGGATTCCTGTGCGCTGGGGCGACATGGATGCGCTGGGTCATGTCAATAACACCGTCTATTTCCGCTACACCGAGCAGGCACGCATCGACTGGCTGGAATCGCTAGGTTTCGCTGTGCTGGTCGGCGTCGATGAAGGGCCGGTGATCATCAATGCCAGCTGCACCTTCTTCAAGCCCATCACTTATCCGGCCACTGTCGAAGTGCGAACCCTGATCGGCAAGCCGGGCCGCAGCAGTCTGCCGACCTATTACGAGATCCGCTGCGTCGGCGACGACACGCTATATGCCGAGGGCGCCGCCAAGATCGTCTGGTGGAACCCTGGTACCGGCAAGTCGCTGCCGCTGCCCGACTACATTCGCGAGATCTACCCGCATGACTGAGCCGCAGCAGGGCCGCCCCAAGGCGGCGACAGCCACCAACCCGGAGCCGCGTCAGCGGCAAACCCCAGTCACCTCCCCGCGAGGGGAGGATGGGAGGGGCGGGACCGATCAGATGATGTGGCAGCCGGGAGCGGGGCGCATTGCCGCTGCCAACCTGAGCGCTTTTGCCCGGCAGGCGGCAGAGCGGTTTGGCCGCCGCGCATTTTTCAAAGGCGCTCATGCCGACTATGCGAGCCTGCATCGCTGGTCGGTCGATCATCCCGAAGAGTTCTGGTCGCTGCTCTGGGATTTTGCCAAGGTGCGCGGCGAGAAGGGCAGCGTGGTACTGGCGGATGGCGACAAAATGCCCGGTGCCAAATGGTTTCCCGAAGCGCGCCTGAACTATGCGCAGAATCTGCTGCGGCGGCGCGACGATGGCACCGCACTGGTGTTCTGGGGCGAGGACAAGCAGAAGCGCCGCATCGGCCGCGACGATCTCTACCGCCGCGTGGCGCGTCTGGCGCAGGCGATAAAAAACGAGGGCGTCGGGCCCGGCGATGTCGTCGCTGCCTACATGCCCAACCTGCCCGAAACCCTGATTACCATGCTGGCGGCAGCTTCACTCGGCGCGGTGTTCACTTCGGCCTCGCCCGATTTCGGCGTGCAGGGCGTGCTCGACCGTTTTGGCCAGGTTGCCCCCAAGCTGCTGTTTGTCGCCGACGGCTATTTCTACAACGGCAAGCTGCTCGACAGTCTGGGCAAGGTGAAGGACATCGTCGCCGGACTGCCCACGGTGAAAAAAACCATTGTCACGCGCTATACGCATCAGGAAGGCCACGACCTGGCGGCGATTCCGCGTGCCGTGATGCTGCGCGATTTTGTCGACCCGTACCGCGAGCAGACCGAGATCGAGTTTGCCCAGTTGCCCTTCGCGCACCCGCTCTACATCCTGTACTCCTCCGGCACCACGGGCGTGCCGAAATGCATTGTCCATGGTGCCGGCGGATCGCTCCTGCAGCATCTCAAGGAACATCGCCTGCAGGCCGACATCAAGGCCGGCGACAAGGTATTTTATTTCACCACCTGCGGCTGGATGATGTGGAACTGGCTGGTCTCGGCGCTGGCCTCCAACGCCACGCTGCTGTTGTATGACGGCTCGCCGTTTGTCGGGCGCGGCAACATCCTGTTCGACTATGCCGCCATCGAGGGCATGACGCACCTCGGCACTTCGGCCAAATTCATCGACGCCTGTGCCAAGATCAACCTGAAGCCCGGTGTGAAGCACAATCTGGCCGCACTGCGGGCGATCTTTTCCACCGGCAGCCCCCTGTCGCCGGAGAGCTTCGACTACGTCTATCGCGACATCAAGCCGGATGTCCAGCTGGCCTCGATTTCCGGCGGCACCGACATCGTGTCGTGCTTTGTGCTGGGCAATCCCGTCGGGCCGGTGTGGCGCGGCGAGATTCAGTGCGCCGGCCTCGGCATGGCGGTCGAGGTGCTCGACGAACAGGGCAAGCGCGCGGCGGTGGGTGAAAAGGGCGAGCTGGCCTGCCTGCGTTCCTTCCCCTCGATGCCGATCAGTTTCTGGAACGATGCGGATGGCGCCAAATATCGCGCCGCCTATTTTGAACGCTTTGCGGGCATCTGGTGCCACGGCGATTTTGCCGAGCGCACCGCACATGACGGTTTCATCATCCACGGTCGTTCGGATGCCACCCTCAATCCGGGCGGCGTACGCATCGGCACCGCCGAGATCTACCGCCAGGTCGAAACCCTGCCCGAGGTCGTCGAATCCCTTGTCATCGGCCAGGAGTTCGCTGGCGACGTGCGTGTGGTGCTGTTCGTCAAACTGCAGGAAGGACTCACGCTCGACGAGGCGCTCGCCAAGCGCATCAAGGAAACCATTCGCGCCAACACCACGCCACGCCATGTGCCCGACAAGGTGCTGCAGGTGGCCGACATTCCGCGTACCAAGAGTGGCAAGATCGTCGAACTGGCCGTGCGCGAAGTGGTGCATGGCCGCGCGGTGAAAAACAGCGAGGCGCTGGCGAACCCCGAGGCGCTCGAACAGTTCCGCAATCGTTCTGAGCTTGCTGCCTAGCCTGGCGTACCCCGGCGAGTTTGACGTGCCAGTGCGCGAAAACGCTCGACCCGGGCAGTCACCGCCTGAATCAGATTGGTGTCGGAGATCGGCTTGTGCAGAAAATCATCGGCTCCTGTTTGCATGGCCTCCTGCTGCTGGGCCAGGCCAGATTCTGTAGATAGAAACACAATGGGCAGGCTGACATATTGGGAATCCTGGCGAATCACACGTGCCGCCTCGATGCCGGTGCAGCCGGGCATGTAGAGGTCCATCAATAGCAGTTCAGGACGCTGTTCAGCAAGGACGTCGAGGAGGATAGCCGGGTCCGTGACGGCCTGGGTCACCATGCCGGCACCGGACAGTACCTGGGCATAGTGTCTGGCCAGCAGCGTGCTGTCTTCCACCACCACGATGCGATAGGGGTCGCTGCTGCGGCCTCGCACCAGCCGTTCGAGGGTGTCCGCCAAGGCGTCGGCGTCGATGGGTTTGCGCAAACAGGCAGCGGCACCGGACCGGGCGATAGCCAGGCGGGCTGGCCAATCCCAGCGGCTGCTGAGGGCGATCAGCGGGCCGTGCGGATAGTCTGCTGCCGCCAACTGGCCAAGCAACCCGCTGCCGGCAGGATTGCCTTCCGGCAGCACGACATCGACGAGCACGGCGGCTGGCGGGACTGCGGCCATTTCTGCCATTGCGGCCAGAGCCGCCGTCGCGTCGTGGCAAATGCGGCTCTCCCATGCCAGGGCGCCCAGTCGGGCGGCAATTTGCTCGGCGAGGGTGGCGTCAGCGCTGGCGATCAGAATGCGTTGGTTCACTGCGGCGCTTGCGGTAGCTTCGTTCGCCGCATGCTCCGGCTGCGCGGGGGCGGCAGGGGTTTCCGGACCGGCGGCGGCCACTGCGGACAACTCTTCCAGCAGCCGTTCGATCTGGCCGGCCTGGAGCGGAGACAGGGTCGTGGTGATCCGCGACAACAGGCTGAGAATGTCTTCCAGACGCTTGGCTACCTGCCCCAGACGCGGAAAATCGAAGGTGCCGGCCGCACCCGCCAGACTGTGGGCCTGGCGCAGCAGCGCAGTGTGGGCTTCGCCCCACGCCGGGCAGGCGCGTGCTTCACGCCAGTTCGTGGACATGGCTGCCAGCCGCTCGGGCAATTCCAGCGCCCAGCGCTGGCGCAAGGCCAGCAGCTTGGCCTGCTTGTCGGCGAGCGGGCTAGCCATGGACGCTGGCCTGCCAGAGCGTCCGCACCTGGTCGGGCAGGGACATGGGATCAAAGGGCTTGGCGATCACCGCGGTGGCCCCCAGGGCCTTGAGCCCCGCGACTTCCTGGGCTTGCACCTTGGCGGTGACAAAGGCCACCGGCACATGGGCCAGTCCGGGCAGCGCACGCAGGTGTTGCAGCGTGGATGGGCCATCCAGGCCGGGCATCATCACATCGAGCAATATCAGGTCCGGCCGGTAGTGGGCGAGCAGATCCAGCGCCTCTTGGCCCGACGCGCACAACTTCAATTCCAGGCCCACTTCGTCTTCGAGGGCAAACTGGACAATCGTGCGGATGTCGGGTTCATCGTCCACATACAATATCTTGAGGGTGTCGGTCATGGTTCAGTCCCGTTTCTGATTGATGATCTGGCGCAGGGTGGCCACCAGTTTTTCGTTGGAGGTCTTGCCCTTGGTCAGGGCGGCGACCACCTGCTCGTTGAATGCCTGTCCCGTTTCGAGGCCGGAAAATATCACCACTCGAGTGTCGGACGGCAGGTCCTCCAGCAGTTCGGTACCGGAGCCGTCGGGCAGAGTGAGGTCGAGCAGGAGCAGGTCGAAATGAGCGTCCCGCAGCTTGGCGCGGGCTGCGGCGAGGGAAGTGGCGTAATGGTATTCGGCCAATTCCTCGATCAGTGTCTGGGTCACCTGGATGATGTCCGGATCATCTTCGACATGCAGGATGCGGGGGGGCTGGCCATGGCTCAGCACATGGGACAGCACACTGCTCAAACGCTCCCGATCCACCGGCTTCTGCAGCCAGTCGATCACCGCCAGCGACTCCCCGGCCCACTGGTTGCCTGGAGCGGTGCGACCCGACACCACCACCACCGGCAGCTCGCGGGTCGCTGCGTCGGCGCGCAGTTCGCGGAGCAGGACCAGACCATCCATGTCGGGCAGGCCGAGGTCCAGCAGCAGACCGCGGTAAGGTTTGCGCCCCAGCATTGCCTTGGCCGCCGCGCCGGTCGTGGCGACATCGCTGGCGATCCCCTCCTGGTTCAGCAGTTCGCCCAGTACCATGGCCACATCGGCGTTATCCTCGCAGATGAGCATGCAGGGGCGCGTATCCGTCGCGGCGGCCGGTTCGGGCGTTGCCTGCCACTGCGGCAGGATGAAGAAGAATTCCGTGCCCTGGCCTTCCGTCGTCGTGTAATCGATGCTGCCGCTATGCCGTTCGACGATGGCCTTGGTGATGGAAAGCCCCAGCCCGGTGCCGCCCTTCTCGCGCGTGTCCGAGCTGTCTGCTTGGGCGAAGCGCTGGAACATGCGCGAGCGAAACTCAGCGGGAATGCCCCGGCCATGATCGCGCACACTGACACGCCAGTGCCCGTCGGTCGCGTGGATGCCGACCTCCACCTCGCCGTCCCGGGGCGAATATTTGACTGCATTGGAAATGAGGTTGGCGAACACCTGCAGCAGGCGGTGCTCGTCGGCCCACAGCCGGGCCTGCTCGGGCGCCGCCACCAGACGCAGCCGCACACCGTGTTGGTGGCCGTAGCCCTCGTTGGCGCTGATGGCCTGGCGCGCAATGGCCACCAGGTCGGATGACTTGAACTCGAAGTCGAGGCGGCCCGATTCGATTTTCTCCAGGTCCAGGATGTCGTTGATCAACAGGGTGAGCCGCTCGCTGTTGCGGTTGGCGGTTTCCAGCAATTGCCGGGCCTTGTCCGCCATGCCGGCGCCGAACTTGCCCAGCACCAGGCCGAGGGCGCCGCGAATCGAGGTGAGCGGGGTACGCAGTTCGTGGCTGACGGTGGAGACGAACTCGCTCTTCATGCGCTCCATCTTCTTGCGCTCGGAAATGTCGCGCACGAAGTTGACGAAGCGCGGCGGTTCATTGGCCGGGGCTACGTATTGGAGAGAGACTTCCACGGGAATCAGGTGGCCGTCCTTGTGCCGGTGCTCGGTTTCGAATGTCACCAAGGCCTTTTCTCCCGCGAGCAGCGGCGCCAACTTTGCGCGGAACTTGTTCTCGTCGAAGTGCGGCTTGAGGTCGAGGGGCGTCATCTGCCGTAACTCATCGATGCTGTAGCCCGCCTGCTCGATCGCCCCGCGGTTGGCGTAGAAGAATTTCAGCGTACCCGGCCGGAACATGAACACGCAGTCCATCGCCTGGTCCAGCGTGCTCTTGAACTGGTCCAGCTCGTGCTGGGCTGCCTTGCGTTCGGTGATATCGCGCACGATGCCGGTGAACATCCGTGCGCCATTGACCGTCATTTCGCCCACTGCCAGATCCATGGGAAAGGTGGTGCCGTCCTGGCGCCGGCCGACCACCTCGCGGCCGATGCCGATGATCTTTTTTACGCCGGTGGAGGTGTAATTATGCAGATAGCCGTCATGGGCGCTGTGGAAGGGCTCGGGCATCAACAGCTTGACGTTTTGCCCGATCATTGCCGCCGCCGCGTAGCCGAACAGGCGTTCGGTGGCCGGGTTGACCGTCTGGATCAAGCCCCCTGCATCGATGGTGATGATGCCATCCACCACGGTGTCGATGATGCTGCGCACCCTCTCGGACGATTGCTGCAACAGCCGCTCCTTGTCCTGCAAAGCGGTCTGCGTCGTCTCGACCTGGAGTTCGTCGGCCACGCACTGCGCCAAGTCGTGCAGGGCCGCGCGCTGTGCATCGCTGAGGGTGCGCGGCACGCGGTCGATGGCGCACAGGGTGCCGACGTGCTCGCCACCGGCCAGTGTCAGTGGTTCACCGGCGTAGAAGCGGATGTCCGGTGCCCCGGTGACCAGGGGGTTGTCGGCAAAGCGCGGGTCGGCGGCGGCATCCGGGATGCAGAACAGTTCGTTGCCGAGGATGGCGTGGCCGCAGAAGGAGATGTCGCGCGGCGTTTCCGTCGCGTCCAGCCCCTGGCGCGACTTGAACCACTGGCGCTCGCCATCGATCAGGCTGATCAGCACGATGGGGGTCTGCAGGATGTGCTGGGCGAGGCGGGTATAACGGTCGAAACGCTCCTCGGCGGGGGTGTCAAGGATGTTCAGGGCGTGCAGGGCCTGCAGCCGTGCCGCTTCGTCGGCGGGGATGGGAGGTTCAAGCATCGGCGTCTCCATGGTTGTTTTCTGTGGGCAGGCCGTCCTGCTCGCTGGCGGCCAGCAACTGGCCGATCAGGTCCAGCAGATGCTGCCCGGCGGCGAGCATGTCTTCGGCCATGGCGCGGGTATCTTCCGGCAGGCTGCGGTCTACCGTCATCATTTCCGCATAGGCAACGATGGGGTTGAGTGGTGTGCGCAATTCGTGGCTCATGCGGGCCAGAAAGTTACTCTTCGCGGCACTGGCCGCTTCTGCTCGCAAGGTGGCCTGTTGTAGCGCTCCGGTACGCTCGGTGACGCGCTGCTCCAGCTCGGCATTGAGGTTTTTCAGTCGCTGCCGGGCCTCGCGTTGCCGGCTGACGTCGACCAGGCTGAGCACCAGCCCGTCCAGGGTGCCATCGTCCCGGGTGACGGGGGATACGGCCAGCGCGGTGGGCTGCGGCATGCCCCCGGGGCCGAGCAGATCAACCTCCACGGGCGCGGGCATGGCTTCGCCCAGATGGGTCGCCCGGGTCATGGCTTCCGTCAGTTGCACCGTCTGGGCCGGGCTGGCGAGGTTTAGCACTGTAGTCAGCGGGGCGCCAGCCACCTGATCTGTCTGCCGGTCGAGCAGAACTTCGGCGGCCCGGTTGAGGGCCATGATCCGGCCTTGCCGGTCGGCCATGATCACCCCTTCATGCAGAGAAGCGAGCACCGCCTGCAACCAGCGCTGCTGGTCGCGCATCTCCTTGTCCCTGGCCGCGTTATGCAGGGCCAGCGCCAGGGTGGTGCGCAGTTCGCGCTGGTCGAAAGGTTTGAGCAGATAGCCGTAGGGCTGCGTGGCCTGCGCCCGCTCGACCAGTTCCCGTTCGCTGTAGGCACTCAGGAAGACGACGGGGATCTGATACAGCTTGCGGATCTGCTCGGCGGCAGCGATGCCGTCCATTTCGCCTTCGAGGACGATGTCCATCAGCACCGCGTCCGGGCGGCTGCCGGCCAGCAGGTCGAGTGCTTCGGTGGCCGAGGCGGCAATGGCGCTGACTTCATAGCCGGCCTCTTCCACATGGGCGCGGATGTCCTCGGCGGTGAGGGCTTCGTCTTCGACAATCAGAATACTGGGGGTGCTCATGGTCTCGATTTTTCGGTCAATGCAAGCGGAAAGCTCAGTGTCGCGCGTGCGCCGGGCATGGCCGGAGAGAAGTCCACCCGGCCATGCAACTGGCGCACCAGTTCCCGCACCAGGGTCGTGCCCACGCCGGGCAGGCCAGGCGCTGCCCCCTGCCGCCACTCGGGCAGGCCGGGTCCATGGTCGCGCACCACCAGTCGGCATTCGCCGAGCGGTTCGGCCGCCAGGCTGACTTCGATCTCGGTCGGGCCGTCGCCGCCGCCATGGCGCAGGGCATTCAACATCAACTCGTGGGCAATCAGCGCACAAGGCAGGGCCTGTTTGATCGTCAGTGGGGGGCTGACACCGACGACCTTGATGCGGGCATCGGCAGGACAGTGATGATAGATGCGCGGCAGGTGCGCCGCCAGATAGCTCAGGTAGGGAATCATGTCGATATGGGCCAGGTCCGGGAAGCTGTAAAGCCGGTCATGGATCATCGCCATGGCGCGGATGCGCTCGCGGCTATCGTTGAAGATTTTCAACGCGTTGTCGGCGTTCAGGTGACGCGCCTGGATGTTCAGCAGGCTGGTGACCACCTGCATGTTGTTCTTGACCCGGTGGTGCAATTCACGCAGCAGCTCCTCTTTTTCCTGCAAGTTGCGCTGCAAGGCCAGTTCGTCGAGTTTGCGTGCGGTGATGTCCTGCACTGTGCCGATGGAGCGCAGCGCCATTCCGGCGGGGTCATAGTGCGTTTCGCAACGCTCACGGACCCATTTGATCCGGTCACCGGGAAACAGCAGGCGGTGTTCGATTGCGTAAGGGCTGCGGGTCTGCAGGGAGTTTTCGTAGGCATGGCTGACGCTGTCCCGGTCCGCGGGATGGATGGCGGCGATGAATGATTCAAACGTGGCGTCGAAGTGCGCCGGGTCGATTTCGAAGATGCGGTAGATCTCGTCGGACCACCAGAGGCGATTTTCCAGCAGATCGAGTTCCCAGCTGCCGATTTGCGCCACGCGCTGCGCCTCGCGCAGCCTGGCTTCGCTCTGGCGCAGCGCGAGGTCTTCTTGCCTGGGTTTCGAGCGCTGGCGCCGCAGGATAACGGGATGATCCTGCCAAGCTTTCATGCGCGCCCCGGTCTGATGGGAAGATGATCGCTAACGCGCATCAATTTCCCTTTCGACAGCCACCATCCCGGCCTCGAACTCCGGCATCAATGCGCTAAGCGCTACGCGATCTCCGGCAGTGCCGGACTTTTCCAGTGCGGCACACAACTCACCCAGGGCGAGGGCGCCCACGGCGCGGGATGACGATTTCAGCTTGTGGGCCGCACTGCCCACAGCGGCCAGATCGCCCTTGTCCCAGGCAGCATGCAACTCCGCGGCGGTTTGCCGGGCCGAGGTCTGGAAGTCGTCCAGAAACTCGGTGATGAGCGTCGGGGCGTTGTCGCCGAGCAGTTTTTCAAGCACTGCAGTATCCAGCACCGCCAAGCCGGGAGATGGGGGAGGTGGCGCGGCAGTGCTGTCCTTGCCGGCCCGGTTTGCCAGCGTTCCCGCCAGCCACTTTTCCAGGGCCGCTTTGAGGACGGGTAGCTGCACCGGCTTGATCAATACGTCGTCCATGCCGAGTTTCAGACAGCGCTCCCGGTCCTCTTTCAGGATGTTGGCAGTGGCGGCGAGGATGGGGATGCGCTGACCCGCTGGCTCCTCTTGGCGGATGGCTGCAGCCAGGGCGCAGCCATCCAGCTTCGGCATGTGCAGGTCGGACAGGATCAGGCTGAACTTGCCCTGACGCCAGATCTCCAGCGCTTCCTCACCGTCACCGGCGACTTCGGCGCGGTAACCGAGCAGTTGCAGCTGGCGGACGATGACTTTCTGGTTGATTGGGTTGTCTTCGGCCACCAGGATGGGGAGGTGCCATGCTGCGATTGTGGTTGGTGCCGGCGCCGGAGCAGGCTCTGGCCGGGAAGCCAGTGCTTGGGCCGATGCCCCCCCTGCCGCGATGGCCACCGCCTCCAGCAAGGTGCGGCGATGCAAAAGCTCGATGTCGAGGCTGACGATGCCCGGCGCTTCCAAACGGGGCCGATGACGCAAGCCATGGTTGAGCAGCAGCAGGAAATGGGGTTCCAACACCGCCTCCCGCAGGGCGATCAATGCTTCCTGTTGTGGCTGCTCCAGGCCGGTGTCGTGAATCACCACCCATGACCCTTGGGCCGGCAGCGTCTTCAATTGGAGTAGGGCGGCGTCGAGCGTGGCGGCGCGGCGTACCTGCGCGCCGGCGTCGGTCAGATAGACGCCCAGGTCGTGGGCACGCTCTGCGTCCTCTGTCACCAACAGGCATTCCAGGTCATTCAAAGCCGGTGCAGCGGGTGCCGTGGCGGCACCCGGCGCGATGGGCAGGTTCAGGTTGACGGTAAATGTCGCACCCGCACCCGAGGCGCTGCTGATCTGGATGTCGCCATGCAGCAGATCGACGATATGTTTCACGATGGAAAGCCCCAGTCCGGTGCCGCCAAAGCGCCGGGTGGTTGAGGCATCCGCCTGTATAAAAGGTTTGAACAGGCTGGCCTGCTCCTCGACTGACAAGCCGATGCCGTTGTCGGCAACACTCAGGCACAACGCCACCCGTCCGTCGCTGCTGCCGAGTGATGTGGCACGCACGGCGACCCGGCCGCGCCCAGCGCTGGCTGCGGAAAATTTGATGGCATTGCCGACCAGGTTGTTGAGAATCTGGCGCAAGCGTCCCTCGTCGCCCACTACCTGTTGCGGCAGGGCCGGGTCGATGAATGGATACAGATCCACGCGTTTGTTGCGTGCCACCGCTTCGAGGCCGTCGCACACCCCTTCCAGCAGGCGCTCCAGAGACAGTGGTTCCTCATCCATAGTCAGTTTTCCCGCCCCCAGCTTGGAAAAATCGAGGATGTCATCGATGACCCGCAGCAGGGAAAAGGACGACTCGCGTACCGTTTCGACCATTTCCTGCTGGTGTTCATCCAGCCGGCCTTGCGCCAGCAATTCCACCATGCCGATCACTCCGTTCATCGGCGTGCGGATTTCGTGGCTCATGGCGGCAAGAAAGAGCGACTTGGCGCGGTTGGCGGCTTCCGCCTCTTCTTTTGCTGCTTGCAGTGCTGCCTCGACCGCCTTGCGTTCGGTGATATCGCGCAGGGTGCCGGTGAAGAAGCGTTTTCCCTGCACCCAGTATTCGCTCACCGCCAATTCCATGGGGATCAGTTGTCCATTCTTGTGCAGGCCTTCCACTTCGCGGCCGCTGCCGATGATGTGCGCCTGATTGGTACGCTGGTAACGCTCCAGATAGCCATCGTGGGCGCTGCGATGCGGTTCGGGGGTCAGCACGCTGACGTTCTGGCCGATCAGCTCATCCGGGCGCCAGCCCAGGATGCGTTCGACGGCGGGGTTGGCCGAGCGTACGATGCCCTGGCCGTCGATGTTGATGACGCAATCCAATAAGTTGTCTACCAGAGAGCGGGTTTCCTCTTCCTTGTTTGCCAGGGCCAGAGTACGTTCCTCGACCCGCTGTTCCAGTTCAGAAGCCATGCTGCGCAGCCTGCGCTCCGCCGCCTTGTGTGCAGTGATGTCATGCGCAATGCCTTCGCCGCCCACCACCTGGCCAGTCGGGTCGAAAACCGGTATTTCGCTCACTGCCAGGGTGCAGGGTCTGCCGTCCTTGCGCCGTACTTCCACTTCATAGGGGGGCGGGGGCTTGCCGCGCAGACTCTCCTCGGAATACCTGATCGCTAGCGCATTGCCTGGATCGTCGGTCAAGAACTGGCGGTAATGGGTTTTGAAAGCCGCGGGCGTATATCCCAATATGGTCTCGATGGAGGGGCTCAGATAGGTAAAGACGCCCGCGGCATCGTGACGGTAGAAGAGATATTCATGCCCGAGGCTTTCCACCAGGCGCTGGTATTTTTCTTCGTTTTCGCGCATGGCGCGCTGCTGATGTTCCTGCTCCAACTCGGCGCCGGCCCGCAGGGCGACGAGCCGCAAGATGTTTTCCAGCGCTGCGGGCTGCTCGATGCGCCGGCGGCCCATGATGCCGATCAGGCCCAGGGGGCGCTGCTGGCTGTTCCACAAGGGGGCGGCAGCATAGGCCACCACGCCCAGATCGGCGAGCATCGTGTCATGAGGAAAGCGTTGCTGCACGGTATCCGGATAAACGCACAGCGTTTTCCCCATCACGCTCTCGCAGGGTGTGCCGGTCAGATCGTATTCCAGTGACGGCACCGCCTGACCGTCGATGATCATGGCGCGGGTGCGGGCTCGACCGTTGGGCAGGAGCTCGCCGATGAACGCCACCTCGACCTCCAGCAGTTTGGCCAACTGGCCGGTCAGGAAATTGAAAAATTCCTGACCGGTCGGTGCGGTGCCGAGGGCTTGCAGAATCTGCTCCATCCGCTTGCGTGCGGAAATGTCCCGCGACAGCATGATGAAGCGCAACTGGCCATCGGTGGGGTTGATTTTGCGGGACGTCGATAGCTCGAACCAGCATTCCCCCTGGGGCAGCGGCAGGCTGATCTGCTGGCCCTGGGAATGGCCGGTGCTGGCGGCTTCCTGCAGCGCCGCCAGCACTGTCGCCGCCGCTGGCGCAGGCAGCATCTCGGCCACGGTGTGTCCCAGCAGCAGCTCCCGTTGCGCGGCCAGCAGTTCGGGCTGGTTTGTCCAGACCTGCAGGTAGCGCCCCTTGTCGTCCAGTTCGAAGAGCAGATCGGGGATGGCCCGCAAGGTGGCGTCCAGGTCGGCGGCCGCATCGAGCTGCGCCCGTTCGGCGTTTTTCCTGGAACGAGGTTGTGCAGTCTCTAAAGCGTGAATATTGTCGGGTGATTCCATAGCGAAAATGCCGTCACTTTCTCATGCAAGGTGAGAATGCAGGTGATGTTCAATGGGCGCCGCGCAGTGCCTGGGCTACTTTGGCGAGCAGGGTGTCGCGCTCGACCGGCTTGACCAGAAATCCGACTGCGCCGGCCTTCAGACATCCGGCGACGACGCTTTTCTCGCTGTTGCCGGTGATCATGATCACCGGGATGCCGACGAATTGCGGCACGGCTTTCAGGCGGCGCGTGGTTTCGATGCCATTCAGATCGGGCATCATGACGTCCATCAGGATCAGATCGGGTCGCGTCTTGCGCAGCAGACTCAGGGTTTCGAAGCCACTGGCGGCTAGGAGTACATGATAGTTAGCCGCCGCCAGGATGCGGGCGACGATCTTGCGCTGGAATTCGTCGTCGTCGGCCACCAGCACGGTCGGCTTGACACGCTCGGCCATTGCCGCCAGTGCGCGGGTCGATTCCCGCTGCGGCGCGTAAGCCGCGTCTAGACCGTCTGCCCAGTTTTTGGCGGGTAGCGCTGCCGCGGCGGCGGTACTGAAGAGATTGGCGACTTCCTCACGCTTGAGTCGGCCGATTTCCTGTTGCAGTGCGTCGGCATCGTTGACCGTCACTGCGTTGGGCAGGGCGCCGTCGATCAGGCGCCGCGAGAACCCGTCGAGGGCGGCACCGATGTCCTGCTCGGCTTGTGCCATCGCCCGGCCGGCGCCCGCGAGATGCTGGCTGCCCTCCGCCAGCCTTTGTTCGAGCAGGCCTTCCAGTTCCACCAAGCGGCGTGCCTGTGCGGCGAATTCCGCCACCGACGGCCCGTCGTCCTTGAGGGTCGCCAACTCGCGCAGCGCGTGGTGGATCGCCATGGCCAGCCGTGACATGTCGTAGGTCATTGGCCAGAACAGCACATAGTCGTCGAAATAGTTTTTCTTGCACAGTTCGTATACCCGCTTCACCTCCTCCTTGTTGCACAGGATCACGGTGCGGTGGATGTGCTGCTGCACGGTCGGACACAGCCGATACAGCCCGAGGTAATAGCGTTCGGCCTTCTCCAGATTGTCGAAGGCCAGCACCAGCACGTCGGGACGGTAGCGTTCGAAGTCCTTTGCCGCCGCATCGGCATCGGTCGACAAGACGACCTTGGTGAATTCCTCTTCCAGCTGTCTCTTGATCAGCGCCGCGTCGGTGACGTTGTCGGTGGCGACCAGGATTGCGGCAGGATTGGTGTCGGCGGTGGGCATGGTGTGGTTTCCTGATTACGCGTCGGGATACTGCTTGCGATAACGGGTGTTCCATGTTTCGATCCAGCCCGGCAGGTCGGCTGCCGGCATCGGCCGGCCGATGAAATAACCCTGTGCCAGATCGCAGCCCGTCTGGCGCAGATAATCCCAGTCTTCCTGGTCTTCAACGCCCTCGGCGACGACTTCCATGCCCAGTTGCCGGGCCAGACCGAGGCTGGCCTCGAAGATCGCGCGCAGGGTCGCGTTGGCCCCGGCGCGGTGCACGAAGCTACGGTCGATTTTCAACTCGTCGAAGGGCAGGTCGCGCAACTGGGTGAGCGAGGAGTGGCCGGTGCCGAAATCGTCGATCGACAGCCGGAAACGCTTCAGGCGCAGCCGCGTCAGAATGTCCAGCGGTGCGCGCAGGTCGGCCATCAACCGGCTTTCCGTTATCTCCAGCACGATCTCGGCCGGCGCCACGCCGGCGCGGGCAGCCAGTCCCGCGACACTATCGGCGAAGCCCAGCTTCAGCAGGTTGTCCATCGACAGGTTGACGGCCACCCGCAGGGCGAGTCCGGCCTTCTGCCAGGCACTGGCCTGGGCCATCGCGGCGGCGAGCACGGCGTGGGTGAGGTCGTCGATCAGGCCGTGTGCCTCGGCGACGCCGATGAACTCGTCTGGAAAGATCAGGCCAGCAAACGGATGCTGCCAGCGCACCAGGGTTTCCACCCCCACCACCGCGCCGCTGTCGACCGCGACCTTGGGCTGGTAATAATTGACCAGTTCGCCGTTGGCGATGGCGGCCTGCACCGCATCCGCGCTGTAAGCCGTTTGCGTTGCCCGCTGTCGGCCAGTCACGGGCGGCGACCATTTAGCCAGTATTCTCGCCAGCGCGGCGGGCTGCACGGGTTTGTGCAGGTGGCCGAGCACGCGGATCTGGTGCGCCTCCACCAGCTTGCTGGCCGCCTGCAGCATGCGTTCGTCCTCGCCGCTGACCAGGATCAGGCTGCCGGCATAGCGCCGGTCGACCAGGTGGCGGACGAACTCGATGCCGTCCATCTCCGGCATGTTCAGATCGAGCAGGATCACGTCCGGCGGGCCGGCGGCGGTGCACGCATCCAGCGCCGCGCGCCCGCTGGTGTGACTGGTCAGCGCGGTGAAGCCGAGGTTTTCCAGAATCCGGCCCAGCAGCTTGAGCATGAAGGGCTCGTCATCCACCAAGGTAATCCGGACGGCTGATTTATCCGTCATAGTAATTTCTCTCCAATTGTTTTCTGCCGCGGCGTGGCGTGACGTGCCATCAAGTCGGCCAACTCCGCATCGACAGCCGCCATTTCTTTATCTAACTTTAGCATGATGGCAGGTAGTTCCTGACCCCGCCCGGCCCGGCCGGCCGTTTCCAGCTCGGTGCATAGTTCGGCGAGCGCCTGTGCGCCCACCGCGCGCGCCGCGGACTTCAGTTTGTGTGCCTGTGCGCCGACCTGCGCTGCGTCGCCGGCCGCGCTGGCGGCGGCCAGTTCGGCCGCGATCATGGTGGCGCTGGCGCGGAAGTCCTGCAGAAATTCGCAGACGATCGCCATGTCGTTGCCGATCTGCACCTTAAGTACGTTCACATCGACCGCTAGCGCTGCAGCGGCTGGTGGCGCGGATGGCTGTGCAAGGTCAGACGGCGCTTCCGTGGCAATCAGCCGCCACTTTGCCAGCATCTGTTGCAATTGCGGCAGATCGGCGGGCTTTACCAGCAATTCATCCATGCCGGCGACGCGGCATTTCTCGCTTTCATCGGCCAGCGCATTGGCGGTCCAGGCGAAGATCGGCGTGCGCGGCCGCGCCTTTGCCGTTTCGCTGGCGCGTATCGCGCGCGTCAGCGCGTAGCCATCCAGCACCGGCATGTGGCAGTCGGTGATGATCAGCGCGTAATCACCTGCGCGCCACAGTGCCAGGGCGGCTTCCCCGTTTTCCGCGGTCGTGACTCGCAAACCGAGTAGTCCGAGCTGGCGAGCGAGCAGTTTGCGATTGATCGGATGATCATCCACCACCAGGATCAGCGGTGCGTTGGCGGTCGCGGCGCTCTGAACAGCAAGCGGCACGCTTTGGGCGGCGATTCGCTCTGCCGGAGCTTGTGCGAGCACAGCCTCCGCTATCGGCAGGGTGAGTGTGAGGCTGAAGGTGGAGCCTTGGCCGGGTGTGCTTTCCAGCTCGATCCTTCCGCCCAGCAAATCCGCCAGGCGTCGGCAGATCGCCAGCCCGAGTCCGGTGCCGCCGTACATGCGTGCCGTGTCGGCATTTGCCTGGCCATAGCACTGGAACAGACGTTGCTGGGCCGCCGGCTCGATGCCGATACCGGTATCCTTAACGGAAAATCGCAGCTGCTCGGTGCCGTCGCCCCGTTCGAGCAGTGCGGCACGCAGTTCGACCTTTCCACCGTGGCTGAACTTGATGGCGTTGCTGACGAAGTTGTTGAGCACCTGGGAGAGCCGCAAGGGATCGACGCTGTGCGCCGGAGCGAGGTGTGCATCGACCTGCTGTGTCAGTTTCACGTGGCTGGCGCTGGCGACATGCGCATAGGTGTTGGCAACTTCGGCCACGAGCTGGCGCAGCGAGATGGCTTGCGGCGCCAGTTCGAGCTTGCCTTCCTCGATCTTCGACCAGTCGAGGATATCGTTCAGGATGCGTAGCAGGCTGTGCCCGGAATCCTGCGCTGTTTGCAGTGTTTCGTTTTGCTCGCGATTGAGTGGGGACAAGGCGAGCAGTTCCAGCATGCCCAGCAAGCCGCCGAGCGGCGTGCGAATTTCGTGGCTCATGGTGGCCAGAAAGGAATCCTTGGCGCGGTTGGCCAGCTCCGCCGCGTTCTTGGCGGCGATGAGCGACTGTTCAGCCTGTTTGCGCGCGGTGATGTCGTGAAACGACACCAGGACACCGGTGGATTCGCCTGCCTCATTGCGCATGCCGACGCTGGTGTAAGCGACCGGAAAACTGCTGCCATCCTTGCGCCAAAACACCTCATCCTCGACCTGGCGTGAAACGCCATCCTGCATCGTTGCGTAGATATTGCATTCCGCAGCCGGGTAGGGCGAGCCGTCGGCCCGCGTGTGGTGCATCAGGGGGTGTGCGTGCCGGCCGATCAGCTCTTCTGGATCCCAGCCGAGCATGGCGATGCCCACGGGATTCGCGAAAACAATGTTGCCATCCCTGTCAATGCCATGCAGGCCGTCGCCGACGGCGTCGAGGATCGCCTGAACCCGTTCATTGGCGGTTGCCAGATCGCGCCGGCTGGCCTCGGTGGTGCGGATCTGCTGGCGAAACTGCACGAAGGTTGCTGCCAGCAACACCAGCAATGCGAGTACGACAAAAATGCTGTTGGTCACCAGGCGTTCGCGCATCTGCGTCTGGGTTGTGATGCGCTCCGCCAGCAGCCGGCTCTCCTCCTGCTGCATCTCTGCCAACAGACGCGCCATCCGCTCACGCGTTTCATGCAGCGGGGCGCTGGCCACATAGGCGCTGGCAGCTGCAAGGCCTTGTGTTTCACGCAGAAATGATGATCGCTTGGCAATCGCCAGGCGTTCATCCGCCGTTGCGCGCAGTTGCACCCAGAGCGCCCACATGCTGGGGCTGTGTGCCGCCAGATCCTTGAGCTTGAGCAGTGCAACTTCGCGCGCTGCGATCGCCGCGTCGCGCTCCGCCAGATGCGCCGGGTCGCCAGAAATACGGAAGCTTTGCGTGCCCAACTCGATGCGCAGTGTGTCGCTATTCACGCTGGACAGGTTTTCGAGGATCTCATGCGTGTGGGCCACCCAGTGTGTTGCCTCCATCGCGTCTTGTGACACTTTCCACATCGTCACGGCCGAAACCAGAACCATCACGACGGCGGCGAGGAAGGCGGCTCGCACCTTCGCTTCCAAGCTGAACTGTCCTGTTTTCTGTTGTGCTTGCATGTCGTTCCTATACGCGGGAATTCAGCGACGCCTGCACAGCGGCCAGTTCCTGCGCGAAGCCGGGCAAGCGTGCGGCCACGGTTTCAATGTCGCCGGCCTTGCCGGCTTTCTCCAGTTGGGCGCACTGTTCGCCCAGCGCCAGCGCACCCACCGAACGCGCCGCAGACTTCAACTGGTGCGCCAGTGCGCCGACCAGCGCCGCATCGCCGGCCGCACTGGCGGCGGAAAGTTCTGCCGCGATCTTGGTGGCGCTGGCGCTGAAGTCGAGCAGGAACTCGCGGATCGTCATCGGGTCGTCGCCAACCAAGGCGGCGAGCACGCTGACGTCCACCGCGACCGCAGACGACGCTGGCGACGTTGAGGGCGTCTCGTCAGCACTAAAAGTCGGCGCTGGCGAGACGGCGTTAACGTGAAAGACGCGGAGCGGCTCGCGCCGTTCTCCCCTCTCCCCAACCCTCTCCCCGCTGGGGAGAGGGAGAACATCTCCCCTCTCCCGCTTGCGGGAGAGGGGTTGGGGGAGAGGGTGCGGGCATGGCGCGAAACTTTCATGATCCGTGGTGGTGCAAGCCCCATGACCGTCAGCCGGGTCGCCACGTAAATCGGGGACAACGACGGCTGCCGTGACGGGTAGCCATTTTTCCAGCATCGCCCCGAGTTCGGCGAGTGGTGTCGGCTTGGACAGATAGTCGTCCATGCCGACGGCGCGGCAGCGCTTCGCTTCGCCCTTGAGTGCATTGGCGGTGAGGGCGATGATCGGCCGGCGGCGCCGGCCGGCTTCATGTTCGCGAATTGCCATGGCGAGTTCGTAACCGTCCATCTCCGGCATGTGCAGGTCGGTGAGCAGCAGGGCATAGTCGCCGCTCTGCCAGCGTTGCAGCGCCGCCTGACCGTCAGCCGCGACGTCGGCGGCGAAGCCGAGCAGGGCGAGTTGCTGCAGGATCACCTTCTGGTTGGTGGCGTTGTCTTCCGCCACCAGGATCAGCCGGCCCTGGCGCAGTGCGTCCGCGCGCGCCGGCTGTATCAGCGTCGCCGTGCTCTTCTTGCGTGCAGCTTGCTGCTGCTTCTTAGGCGTGCGTCCGGCAGCTATCGCTACCGCGTTGATGACGTTTAGTCGCGTCAGGGCATTGGCGTCGATTTGGAATACCCTTTCATCGGCAGACTGCTGGCGCGAGAGGCGGCGCTTGCCGCGACCCATGACGATGACGCAGCGCAGGTTTTGCGCGGTTCGGCTGTCGATGATGCGGGACAGGGCATCTGGCGCGGGCGGCGCGTTGCCCGCGTCGACCAGCCAGATCCACGGGCCGGGCGCGTCCGGCCCGGCGCACTCGCACGCCGCTGCCAGGTCTGCCGCCCGCTCGACCCGGGCGCCCGCGGCGCCCAGATAGGTCGCCAGGTCGTCGGCCAGGCCGCCGGCGTCGCCCACCGCCAGGCAGGGCAGTCCGTCCAGTGGCGCCGGCGATGGGGTTTCTGCGACTTCTGTCGCCACGGGCACGCAGGGCAGGTGCAGGGTAAAGGTGGCGCCTTGTCCCGGTGTGCTGTGCACGGAGATGTCGCCGCCCATCAGTTCGGCCAGGTCGCGGGCAATGGTGAGTCCCAGCCCGGTGCCGCCAAAGCGGCGGGTGGTCGAGGCATCGGCCTGGGTGAAGGGGGAGAACAGGCGCGCCTGGGTGGCTGTATCCATGCCGATGCCGTTGTCGGTGACGTTGATGTTGACGAGGGCCCGCTCCGCATTGCGGGCGACCAACACGGCGCGCACCGTTACGTGGCCCGGCCGCTCCAGTCCGCTGGAAAACTTGATGGCGTTGTTGGCCAGGTTGATGACGATCTGGCGCAGGCGCTGCGGATCGCCGATGACCAGTGGCGGAATGGCCGGATCGGTGAACAGTGTCAGATCGACATCTTTCTTGAGCGCCAGGTTGTCGAGCATGCCGCAGGCTTTTTCCACCACTGCGGCGATCGCTGTCGGCACCTGTTCGAGCTCCAGCTTGCCGGCCTCGATCTTGGAGAAATCGAGAATGTCCTCGATGATGTCGAGCAGCGCAAATGCCGATTCGCGGATGGTATTGACCATCTCGACCTGATTGCCCTGGAGACTGCTCTGCTGCAGTACGTCGATCATGCCGACGACTCCATTCATCGGCGTGCGGATCTCGTGACTCATCGCCGCCAGGAATTCTGACTTGGCACGGTTGGCCGTCTCGGCCGCCGCGCGGGCTGCCTCGCTCGCCGCTTCGGCATGTTTCAGTTCGGTGATGTCCATGCGCATGCCGGCGATCGAGCCATCGGACAGCCGGCTCTCGGTGACGCGTATCCAGCGCCCGTCATGCAGCAGTTGATCGAACGGCGCGCCGGGGTTGCGGTGCGCGTAGAGCCGCTCGGTCAGCCACTCATCCTCGCGGCCCAGCGCCGCTGGATAGTCGCCGTGCGCCAGGCCGATGCGCAAGATTTCCTCGAAACTGCGACCCTCAAGGTGGTCGATGGCCTCCAGCCGATAAATTTCCCGATACTTGCTGTTGCACAGCACCAGTCGGTCAGCGGGGTCGTAAATGGTGAAGCCGTCGGGAATGGCCTGCACGGCATCGTGCAGATGGCGCGCGGCGCGTTCGCCGGCCTTGCGTTCGCTGATGTCGCGCAAGATACCGGTGAAGCTGAGTTTGCCTTCAAGATGCAGTTCGCTCAGGGTTATTTCGAGCGGGAAAATGCTGCCATCGCGGCGCTGGCCGAGGAATTCTCGGCCGCTGTCGCTGCCCATGACGTTAGCCTTTCTGGTGGCAAGGTAGCGTGCCAGGTGGCCATCGTGTTCGCTGCGATAGGGTTCTGGCATCAGCATCTTGAAGTGCTGCCCGACGATTTCGGCGGCGCTGTAGTCGAACAGGCGCTCAACGGCGGGGTTGATCGACTGCACGATGCCGCGCTCGTCGATGGTGATGACGCCGTCCGCCATGGTGTCGAGAATCGCCGTCACGCGTGCGCTGGTTTCGCGCAGCCGCTCGTTGGTCTGGGTCAGTTCGGTGGTGCGCTCGGCGACGCGATCCCCCAGTTCGGCGTTCAGTTTTCGGACTGCCGACTCGGTTTGCTTGCGCTCGATGATTTCGCGCGCCATGTGCCGGCTGTGGCCGGCAACGGCGAAGCCAAAGGTGCTGGTAAGCAGCGCGATCAGCAAGCTGCCGCCGAGATAGAGCAGTACGCTGGCTGACTGCCCAGGCAGCCAGGTGGTGGGCGACCAGACCTCCACGCTCAGTCCGGGGCCAGCGAAACCGCCAATTTGGCCGCGCCAGTCCGGGTTCGTCTCGCGGCCAATCGGTAAGGTGCCGCCGAGCAACGGGCGCACGGTGGCGTTCCAGTCGGCGAGGGCCGTGATGCGGAAGGCGAGTCTTTTCTCGATCGCGTATTTGGTCTGCTGCGCCCACATATCTTCCGGGTCGACTATGGCTACCGCAAAGCCGCGCAAGGCTGTGTACCGCGCCGCGGCATCCGCGGTCTCCGCGTCGAAGTGGGGTCGGTAGATGGGCGCAAAGATCCGCCAGTTGTCGGCCTTGGCAGCGCGGTCGAAGCTGGCGTCGCGCACCACCAGCGCCGGCCGCGTGGTCTCGGCAGAAAGCCTCATGGCGGCACGTTGGGCGGGGTTGGCAGCGAGATTTAAACCGAGCGGTACTGATGCGTCATTGCGCGTGGCGAAGCGCACCGGAAAATAAGTGGCGCGTTCGGCTGCCGGCATAAAGGCGCCGCTGTCGTCGAGTTCGACCAGTGAATAGCCGCTCAGGCCCGCGCGCTGCGCGCTTGCTTCGAACGCTGTCCGCTCGGCATGCGTGACGCGCGGTGCCCATTCGATGAGGTGGACGCCGCGGTGCGTCGCGGCCAGTCGGTTGAAGGCAGCGAACCTTTCCTGCGTGACGGTTTCGCTGACCTCGAACAGTCCCTCGATGGCTTGCAGGCGCTCCGTGCGCTGGTTGAGTATGGCCTCCAGGTGGTCGCGCAATTCCGCGGCCTTTTTTATGACCTGCTCACGGTGGTCATCCTGCTCGGTTTGTACCACCCAGTAGTAGCCGCCAGCCAGCAGCGTGCTGGTCAGCAAAAGCGGGCCGGCGATCTGCAGGGCACGGTCGCGCCAGTGATGGCGCGAGCCCGGCAAGATTAGAAAGACAAGCGGCGCGAACAGCAGCACGCCGATGACGTCACCGGCCCACCAGGTCAGCCAGGCGGCGACGAGCGCTGATGCCGGGAGTCCTGCCAAAAAATGCAGCGCGGCGATGCCGACCGTCGGCGCGACAAGGCAGGCGAGTGGCCCGCCGAGTCCGAAAAAGGCCAAGGCATCGCGTTCCCGCGTCAGCGGCTCGGCACATCGCAGGAAGCGACGCGTCAGCAGCGCGCCGAGCACGGCCTGCAGGGCGAGACCGGTAGCGGTCAGCGCCGCCAGCAGCAGCGTCGCAAGCGTTACCGCCTCACCGGTGAGTGCCGTGTGGTAAAGCAAAATGGCGGCAAAGCCGCCCAGCCAGAGCGCCGGCCAGTAGCGCCAGCCCCAGACCGCCAGCGCGGCGAGCGCCAGGCCGGCCGCTGGCCACAACGGCCCGCCATGTTGCCCCGGCATAAGCAGCAGTTGACCCGCCAGAACCAGCAGAAAATAGGCGAATGCAAGGCCCGCCGCGCGCGGTGCCAGAAAGGCTGAGTCTATGCTCGGTCTGATTGTCCGGTCAAACGCCCCGGTGGGCGCACTGGCAGGAAGAATCATCGGCAGATTCCTGTCTTTGTTGGGTTGTTTCTACTTGCCAGGCGTTAAAAAAATAGCCTGATCCTCCTGCGGCGTATCACCGGTTCAACTGGCGTACTCCGTCATTTAATAAGGTCATCTTAATACTATATGGTTAAATATACGCAATTATCCGTATATATTTTGTGATTATCTTTTCGGGATTTTTCCCAATTGGATCAATCCAGTCTCCCGCACTGATATGGAGATGAGTGTCAGCCGTGCGCAATGCGCGGCATGTCATGCCCGTGGCCCATGTCGGGAGCGCCGTCCGGCCAGCCCGGAAAGGGTATTCGCTGCGGTCACGCCGCGGTTGCTTGCGGCGGTGCGCTTGACCGCCTAAGTGCCTACGTCGCCGGGCTTTCCGCCGTCCAGCCAACGCCGACTTTCTCGATGGCCAGCGTGTCGGCCAGCCACGGCAGCGTTTCACGCAAGTCCTTGGCGAGGGTCCACGGCGGATTGACGATGAACACGCCGCTGCCGTGCATGCCGAGGCCTTCGGTGCCGGGTTTCTGCACAGTCAGCGTGACATTGAGCCAGTCCGGTGCGAGCTTCTTCAGCCGGCCGGCCAGCAGGATGCTTTCGTTGCGCTGCAGGAGCGGATACCAGATCAGGTAAGTGCCGGTGGCGAAACGCGCCAGACTTTCTTTCAATGCCGTGACCACGCGGGCGTAGTCGCGCTTGTCCTCATAGGCCGGGTCGATGACGATCAGGCCACGGCGCGGCGGTGGCGGCAGCAGGGTTTGCAGGCCGGTGAAGCCGTCTTCCTGGCGGATGGCAACGCGCTTGCTGGCGTGCGGGTCGATAGCAGCGACGGCTTCGCCCAGCAGGCGCACATCGGCGGGATGCAGTTCAAACAAACGCAGATGATCCTGCGGACGCAGCATGCGCAGCGTGAGCAGGGGGGAACCGGGGTAGCGCCGCAACTGACCGTCCGGGTTGTCGTGGCGCACGGCGGCGACGTAAGCGGCGAGCAGCGGCGGCAGGTCGGCGCGCGCCCACAGCCGGCCAATGCCGTCGGCGTATTCGGCATGGGACTTCGCCCGGCCGGCATCAAAACGATAGCCGCCGGCGCCGGCATGGGTGTCGATTACCCAGTAGGGCTTGTCCTTCTGGTTGAAATAGTCCAGTGTCGCCAGCAAGACGGTGTGCTTGAGGACATCGGCGTGGTTGCCGGCGTGGAAGACGTGGCGGTAGCTGAGCATGGCGGACGGGGGGATAGAATGCGCGGCATGAATGATACCTCCTCACCACGCCCGAAACTCCGCGACATCGCGTCGTCGGGCGCGTTGCGTTGTGGTCTCAATGAGACTACGATGTGTCCTTTGATATTGATTCAAGGAGAGTCGCCATGAGCACCGCCGATACCTACGTCCGCGCTCGCATCGACAACGACACCAAGGAGCGCGCGGCCGACGCACTCGAGGCAATGGGTCTGTCCATCTCGGATGCCATTCGCCTGTTGATGTTGCGCATTGCCGATGAACGACGCTTGCCCTTCGAAGTCAAGGCGCCTAGCAAGAGTAGTCGGAAGGCACTGGCAGAAATTGCAGCTGGGAAAGTAAAGTCCTTTGCCACCGTCGACGACTTGATGGCGGACTTGAATGCGGACAATTGATGCGCCTGGCTTATTCAAGCGCGACTTCAAACGCGAAAGCAAAGGGCGGCATAGAGCGACGCTCGACACCGATTTGAGGCCGGTTATTGACATGTTGGTGCTCGATCGGCCGTTGGCTGCCAGTTGCCGCGACCACGGGCTGACCGGCGAATGGGCAGACTGCCGCGAATGCCATATCAAACCTGACCTGCTGTTGATCTACAGGAAAGAGGGAGACGACAAGCTGACCTTGGTTCGTCTTGGCTCGCACAGCGAGCTTTTTGGGTGAGCAGTATGCGCACATCTCGATCATGGCGCTACGCCACCACGAATCATGAAACTTTGTGCCCCGACGCTAGGAGGCCCGCTGGCAGGCCGATTGGCGCAAAGGATCGTTTGGCCCGCCAGCGGGCCTCCTACAGCGGTTGTTTCCTTAATGCGCGACCATGAACGATAGCCCAACTCCCCGAGCGAAAATCCGTGTTGTGCGGCGCGTTGCCGCGGCTGATACCGCACCGGTCAAACCAGAAGCGCCGAGCGGCGTGCGCATCTCGAAATTGATGGCCGAGCGTGGCCTGTGCTCTCGGCGCGAGGCCGATGCCTACATTGAGCGCGGGCTGGTGTATGTCAATGGCGAACAGGTGACGCAACTCGGCACGCGCGCCGCCATGGACGCCGAGATCACCCTGGCGACGGCGGCGCGCGCCGAACAGGCGCGGCAGGCGACGATTTTGGTGCACAAGCCGATCGGCTATGTGTCCGGTCAGGCCGAAGATGGCCATCAGCCGGCCATCGTATTGGTCGTCCCTGATGGCCAGATGGCCGGCGATCCGCAGCGCTTTCACCCCGGCTGCCTGAAGGGCCTGGCGCCCGCCGGCCGGCTCGACATCGATTCGACGGGATTGCTGGTGCTGACGCAGGATGGCCGCGTCGCGCGCCAGTTGATCGGTGCCGACAGCGACATCGAGAAGGAATATCTGGTGCGCGTCGAGGGTCGGCTCGATGATAAGGGGCTGGCCTTGTTGAATCATGGCCTGTCGCTCGATGACAAGCCCTTGCGCCCGGCCAAGGTGAGCTGGCAGAACGAAGACCAGCTGCGCTTCATCCTGAAGGAGGGCAAGAAACGCCAGATTCGCCGCATGTGCGAACTGGTGGGCCTGCGTGTCACGGGCTTGAAGCGGGTACGCATCGGCCGCGTGATGCTGGGCGACCTGCCGCTGGGGCAGTGGCGTTTTCTACGGCCGGACGAGGGGTTTTAGCGATAGACATAGGGTGTGCATGCGAGTACGATCATACGCATATACATACGCAGGAGACCTGCCATGTTGGATACTGTCGATTCCGCTGCCAAGAAGGGCCGTCTGTCCTTGTCGATAAATCAGAGTCTGCTTGATCGGCTTGAACCCTTTAAGCAGAACATCAATTTATCAGCACAAGCCGAGCAGTTTTTTGCCCGCATGCTTGAAGAGTTGGAGAGCCGCGCATGGGCGGAGCGTAACGCGTCCGCATTGTCTGCCCATGGACGCGATATTGCTGCCACCGGGCTTGCTGGCGAAGAGTTCGAGCGAGTTTAGCGCTTGTCTCAATATCACATCTACCCCAATCCGGGCGTGAAGCAGGCGTCGATTCCGTTTCTGCTTGCCGTGCAGAATGACCATATCACCAGCCGGACGGGCGCTTGTGTGGTCATTCCTTTGCGTGCGAATGCGCAACCGGTCGAGATCATGGCGCCTCTGGTCGAGGTGCCCGGCATGGGGGCATTCGTGTTGTCCGCCGACGAGATATTTGCCATAGACGTTGCGCGGCTGAAACAGCCGGTGGGGATGTTAAGCATGCCAGACAGGGCAAAGATCAAGCCCGCCATCGATAAGGTGATTGGCGAGTATTGATGATCTGAATGTCGGCGCTGGCAGGATGGCGAGCTCTGCAGCGGGTACGACGATGGTCAGGGTGCCGCCAGGGTGGGCGACGCCTCAGGCAAAATCTTCGCGGCGCAGCATGAACAGCTTGCCTTCGCCGCTCGGGGTGTCGAGCCAGATGAGCGGAAGTTCCGGGAAGGCGGCCTCGACGATTTCCTTGTTGTGACCGACCTCCACGGCTAACATGCCGCTGGGCTTGAGGTGTTTTGCGGCATCGGCCAGTATGCGCCGCACGATGTCGAGGCCGTCGTGGCCGGCAGCCAGCGCATTTTGCGGTTCGTGGCGATATTCTGGCGGCAGATCGCGCATGGCCTGCGCGGTGACGTAGGGCGGGTTGCTCAGGATGAAGTTGTAGCGGCGTTTGCCGAGCCCGGCGAACAGGTCGCCCTGTACCAGCTTGACGCGTTTTTGCAGGCCGTAATCGGTGACGTTGCGTTTGGCGACCGCCAGCGCTGCATCTGAAATGTCGGCCGCATCGATCTTCGCGTTGGGGAATGCGTGCGCCATCAGGATGGCGAGGCAGCCCGAGCCGGTGCATAGATCCAGGGCGCTGCCAATCGCGTCGGGGTCATCGATCCAGGGCGCGAAGCCGTCGACCAGCAGGTCGGCGAAATACGAGCGGGGGATCAGTACGCGTTCATCGACATAAAAGCGCAGGCCGGCCTGCCAGGCTTCGTGCGTGAGATAGGCGGCAGGTACGCGGCGGGCAATGCGTTGCTGCAGCAGTTCAAGCACCGCGAGGCGTTCCTGGCGCGCGAGGCGGGCGTCCAGATACGGAGCGAGGTGGTCGGGCGGCAGGTGCAAGGCGGCGAGCACCAGCCAAGCCGCCTCGTCGTGGGCGTTGTCGCAGCCGTGGCCGAAAAACAGCTTGGCTTCGTGGAAGCGGCTGGTGCCCCAGCGCAGCCAGTCGCGCACGGTGATGAGGTCGTCGAGCAGGGAATCGGTCATGGTAAAAGTCGGCGCTGGCGGAACGGCGTTCAGCCCAGTAGTTTGCGGAAAGTGGCGGCGTAGATGCGCGTCAGCGGCTCGATGTCGGCGAGCGCGACGCATTCGTCGATCTTGTGGATGGTGGCATTGACCGGACCGAATTCGACGACTTCGGGGCAGATGTCGGCGATGAAGCGGCCATCGGAGGTGCCGCCGGTGGTCGAGAGTTCGGGGGTGATGCCGGTTTCGGCCTGGATGGCGGCGGTGAGTGCCGTGACCAGGCGCCCGGGCGTGGTGAGGAAGGGACGGCCACCGAGCAGCCAGGCGAGGTCGTATTCGAGCTGATGCCGGTCGAGAATCTCATGCACGCGGTTTTGCAGACCCTCGGCCGTACTGGCGGTGGAAAAACGGAAGTTGAACAGCACCTCGAGCGTGCCCGGTACGACGTTGGTGACGCCAGTGCCGGCGTGGATGTTCGAGATCTGGAAGCTGGTGGGCGGAAAGAATTCGTTGCCGTCGTCCCAGCGCGAGGCGGCAATTTCGGCCAGCGCGGGGGCGGCGAGGTGGATGGGATTCTTCACCTTCTCGGGATAGGCGACGTGGCCCTGAATCCCCTTGACGATGAGTTTGCCTGACAGCGAACCGCGCCGGCCGTTCTTCATCATGTCGCCCTGCCGATTGACCGAGGTGGGCTCGCCGACGATGCAGCAGTCAAGCGTCACGCCGCGCGCCTTGAGCGCCTCGACCACCTTGACGGTGCCGTCGGTGGCATCGCCTTCTTCGTCCGAGGTGAGCAGGAAGGCCAGCGAGCCATTGGGCTCGGGCAGGCTGGCGAGCAACTGTTCGGCAGCCACCACGGCAGCGGCTACCGAGGTTTTCATGTCGGCCGCGCCCCGGCCATAGAGCATGCCGTCGCGTTCGGTGGGCACGAAGGGGTCGCTCTGCCATTTGTCTTCCGGTCCCGGCGGCACGACATCGATGTGGCCGGCGAAGACAACCAGTGGTTGCGTGGTGCCGCGCCGCGCCCACAGATTGCAGACGTGGCCGGTTGGGCCGGTGCTGTCGATGCGTTCGCAGACGAAACCGAGCGGCGCGAGGCGCGCGGCGATAAGGTCGAGGCAGCCGGCATCCTCGGTGGTGATCGAGCGGCGTTCGATGAGGGCTTTGGCTAAGTCCAGGGTGGCCGTAAAAGTCGGCGCTGGTGGGACGGCGTTGCGCATCTGTTATTCCATTTTCATCGTGAATTTGGAGAAGCTTGCGCCGCTTTCCGAGGTGCTGGATTCGGCGTTGGCGGGTGCGGTCTCGAACGGCCGGTCGCCCGGTTTTCTGTCGGCCATGGCGTTGTTGATCAGCCAGTGCAGGTTGTTGGCCGAATCGGCGTTGCCGAGCGCCTCTTCCAGCGTGATGGTGCCGGACTTGAAGAGCGCATGCAGCGATTGCTCGAAGGTGATCGCCCCGGGCGAGAGGCTTTGCTCCATCGCTTCCTTGATGCCGCTGAGATCACCTTTCTCGATCAGTTCGCTCACATAGCGCGAATTGAGCATCACCTCGGCGGCGGGGGTGCGGGTGCCGTCGGGTTTTTTCACCAGGCGCTGGGAAATGATGCACTTCAGCGTCACCGACAAGTCGGCCAGCAGTGCGGGGCGGTTTTCCAGCGGATAAAAACTGATGATGCGACTCATCGAGTGATAGCTGTTGTTGGCGTGCAGCGTGGCGAGGCAGAGATGGCCGGTTTGCGCGTAGGCGATGGCCTGGGTCATCGTTTCCTTGTCGCGGATTTCACCGATGAAGATGCAGTCCGGGGCCTGCCGCATCGCATTTTTCAAGGCGAGTTGGAAGTCGCGCGTATCCGCACCGATTTCGCGTTGGTTGACGATGGACTTCTTGTTCTTGAAGACGAATTCGATTGGCTCTTCGAGTGTCAGGATGTGGCCGGTGTTGAGTTCGTTGCGATGATCCAGCATGGCGGTGAGCGTGGTCGTCTTGCCCGAACCCGTGGCGCCAACCATCAACACCAGGCCGCGCTTTTCCATGATGATGTCGGCCAGCACCGGCGGCATGTTGAGTGCCGACAGCCGCGGTATTTCCGTCGGGATGTAGCGCACGACGAAGGCCGGGGTGCCTTTCTGGCGCATCACCGAGATGCGGAAGTTGCCGACGCCGGCCAGCGCGAAACCGGTATTGAGCTCAAGCGTTTCCTCGAACTCGAGCAATTGGTGCTCGTTGAGAATTTCCTGCAGCAGCCCCATGATGGTTGCCGCATCCATGATCTGCTGGTTGACCGGCATGGCCACACCGTTGATCTTGATGTTGATGGGCGCGTCTACAGAAACAAAGATGTCCGAAGCCTTCTTGTCGGCCATCAACTGGAAGAGTCTTTGCATTGCACCCATGATCGTTATGTCTCCTGGCGGCCAACAGTCACAATGCAGTCCCGGCGCCGGGCCGCCCCAAGCCGGGACGTCACGCGCTGCAGGCGCAACCCGTGCGTATGCTCGCCCAGTGCACCCCGTAACCGACGAGCGTAGCGAGCCACAGTCACCCCCTTCCGCGGGAAGGGGGATGGGGGGAAGGGGGCCATCAGTCGCGCAGCAGTTCGTTGATGCTGGTCTTGGAGCGGGTCTGGGCATCGACCTTCTTGACGATCACCGCGCAGTAGAGGTTGTACTTGCCATCCTTCGATGGCAGGCTGCCGCTGACGACGACTGAGCCTTCGGGGACGCGTCCATAAATCACTTCGCCGCTGGCACGGTCGTAGATCTTGGTGCTCTGGCCGATGAACACGCCCATCGAGATGACGCAGTTGTCTTCGACGATGACGCCTTCGACCACCTCGGAACGCGCACCGATGAAGCAGTTGTCGCCGATGATGGTCGGGTTGGCCTGCAGCGGTTCGAGCACGCCACCGATGCCGACGCCGCCGGAGAGATGCACGTGCTTGCCGATCTGCGCGCAGGAGCCGACGGTGACCCAGGTGTCGACCATCGTGCCTTCGCCGACATAGGCGCCGATGTTGATGAAACTGGGCAGCACCACCGCGTTGTTGCCGATGAAGGAGCCGCGGCGCACCACGGCGCCCGGCACGATGCGAAAGCCGCCCTTCTGGAAGTCATGCGTATCGTATTTGGCGAACTTGGTCGGCACCTTGTCGAAATAGCGCATGGCGCCGCCATCCATCATCACGTTGTCTTCCAGCCGGAAGGACAGCAGCACCGCCTTCTTGATCCACTGGTGGGTGACCCACTGGCCGTCGATTTTCTCGGCAACGCGCAGGGCGCCCTTGTCGAGTTCGGCAAGGACGTGCTCGACCGCTTCGCCGACGCGGGCGGGTGCGGCGCCGGGTTTCAGGTTGGCGCGGTCTTCCCAGGCCTGCTCGATGAGTGTTTGCATTTCGGACATGACGGTTTCCTCTTGATTGTTTTAAGTTGGGTTAAAGCGACTGGCAGAAGGCATCAATGCGCCGTGCTGCGGCAAGGCATTCTTCGACGCCGGCGACGAGCGCGATGCGGATGAAATCGCGGCCGGGATTCGCACCTGCCGCATCGCGCGCCAGATAGCTGCCGGGCAGGACGGTCACATTATATTGGCGGCGCAGTTCGCGGGCGAACTCGGTGTCGGATAGCCCGGTCGCCGCGACCGAGGCCCACAGATAGAAACCGGCGTCGGGTTTTTCGGTGGCAAGATGCTGCGCAATGAGCGGCGTGACCTGGCGGAACTTCTCGACATACAGGCTGCGGTTGTCGCGCACATGCGCTTCGTCGCGCCAGGCCGCCGCGCTGGCCGCCTGGATCGGCGGGCTCATGGCGCAGCCCTGATAGGTGCGATAGAGCCAGAACTTCTTGAGGATGGCGGCATCGCCAGCGACAAAGCCCGAGCGCATGCCCGGCACGTTCGAGCGCTTCGACAGGCTGGAAAACATCAGCAGGTTGCGGTAATCGGTGCGTCCCAGCCGGTGGGCAGCCTGCAGGCCGCCCAGTGGCGGATTCTGCTCGTCAAAATAAATCTCGGAATAACACTCGTCGGCGGCGATGACGAAGTTGTGGTGATCGGCCAGCTCGAACAGGGTCTGCCACTCGTCGAGCGTCATCACGCGGCCGGTGGGGTTGCCGGGCGAGCAGACATAGACCAGCTGGCAGTCCTGCCAGATTTCTTCCGGCACACGCGCCCAGTCCATGCGGAAACCATTTTCCGGCGTGGTATTCATGAAAAACGGCCGGGCGCCGGCCAGCAGCGCCGCGCCTTCGTAGATCTGGTAGAAGGGGTTCGGCGAGATGACGACCGGCTTGGTGTGTTTGGCTTCGATCACCGCCTGGGCGATGGCAAACAGCGCCTCGCGCGAGCCGGTCACCGGCAGGACTTGCGTCACGCTGTCCGGTGCGGGAATGCCATAGCGCCGACCGATCCAGTCGGCGATGGACTGGCGCAGATCGTCGGAGCCATTGGTGGTCGGGTAGTTGGCGAGCCCCCCGAAATTGGCCGTGAGCGCATCCTTGATGAATTGCGGCGTGGGATGCTGCGGCTCGCCGATATGCAGCTTGATTTCTTGCAACCCGGCGGGTGGCTCATTTCCCTTACCTGTGTCGGCGAACAGTTCGCGCAGCCGCTCGAAGGGATAGGGATGCAGCTTGTCGAGGTTGGGGTTCATGGCAGGAAAAGATCAGCCGCGGGTATTCGATTGTGACGGGAAACTCGCCAGTTCGACCGGCGCGGCGGGCTGCCAGCCCTTTTTGCGGTGCTCGGCGACGACATTGGTGAAAATGCCGCCGCGCACGAAGAAACGCGCGGTCAGGCGCATGAACCTGGGTTTAAGTGTCTTAGCCAGATCGCCGAGAATGCGGTTGGTCACGTCCTCGTGAAAATGCCCTTCGTCGCGGAAGCTCCAGATGTAGAGCTTCAAACTCTTGAGTTCGACGCAAAGCTTGTCCGGCACATAGTCGAGTGTCAGCACCGCGAAATCCGGCTGGCCGGTTTTCGGGCACAGGCAGGTGAATTCCGGGATTTCCATGTGGATCTGGTAATCCCGTTGCGGAGCCGGGTTGGCAAAGGTGTCGAGCGTTTTGACGGGCGTGCTGGGCATGGGTTGCGGAGCCTGACGAAAAAAGGATGACATTATAGTTCGCCGTGCTGCCAGTCCCACGGGGATTTCCTTCGGTCACGCCGACTTTCTGCGGCCACGGCAAGGGAATGAAAACTGCAACCATGGAAACGTTGAATGACCGCAACAGCGGGAAGCTTCCTGCAGCCCATTGTGCCCCTCTTGCGCTCCACACTTTGCTATCCTCCCACTACAACACTGTTTCAGCCTGAGCCCGGGAAAGGGAACGCCATGCAATTGCTCACCATCGTCGCGATACTGTTTTCCGTTGTCGGAGTCATGTTCGCCTTGCAGAACACCGCGCCGGTCACCGTCGACTTTCTGGTGTGGACTTTCGACAGTTCGCTGGCCATGGTGCTGTTGCTCTCCCTGGCGCTCGGCGGCTTGATTACCTCGCTGGTCTCGACCCCGGCGACGATCCGTCGGCAATGGACCATCATGCGCCAGCAGGGCCGCATTGAGGAACTGGAAAAGACGCAGCGCAGCCTTGAGGAAAAGATCGTCATGATGGAGCGTGCGGCACCCGACGCTAGCGTACCCGCTCCCGAAGGCGAACCACTGCCTTATGTCGGGCTCAAACAGCTCATGACCGGGAATTCTGACGAATCGTCCGTGCCGAAGGCGCTGCCGCCCACTTAGTTTGACTGTGTCACAAGTCACGTTTAACCGATCCGCAGCACGGACATCGCTGAAGTTGCTGAGCGATGCGCGTGGCGCTGCGCTTCGTTAAGGTGCTCAGTGCTGGCGCGCATGGCATCCTCGGACAGTTTGTGTGCGATTGCTTGGGCATGCAGTATTTTCTGCATTTTGCCCAGATCCGCGAGCATGCTGTTTTCCATGCCGGAGGACACCGTAATGTCAGAGGAAAAATCACCGCGGGTGATCCTGATCATCTGGGCGTGAATTTCGTCCGCGGAGCCTCCCAGTGTTCTGCGCAAGTTCGCATAGGCGTTCCAGAGCATGAAGATCGCCGCCAGGGTGGTCGCGACAAGCAACAACAGGGCGAAGTCAGTAGCGGGGACGTAAAAGCCCAACGCAAGCAGGAGTGCCAGGAGCATGGCTGCCGGCAGCCAGAGGTTTCTGCCAAAAGGGAGGAGTGAGGCAGGAAATAGGGGCATGAAGCTCACTTTCTCGACTAGCACCAAGGCAGGATAAAAGCGCATATTAAAAGGCTTGGATAAAACCACACAGCTAGCTAAAGAATTAGAAATTACCGATCACTCCAATTTATCCAGAAAGAGCGAGACGATGAAAAACAACGGGCCTGTCACACAAAACGAAAAACCTTTTCCCACCGGGAAATATCTGGTTTCCAAGACCGACCTGAAGGGCGTCATCACCTATTGCAACGATGCATTCATCGAGCTTTCCGGATTTGCGAAAGAGGAATTGATCGGCAAGAGCCACAATATCGTGCGCCATCCGGACATGCCGGCTGCGGCCTTTGCCGATCTGTGGCAGACGGTGAAAGCGGGCCGGCCATGGCGCGGTATCGTCAAGAATCGTAGCAAGGACGGCGACCATTACTGGGTCGACGCCTTTGCCGTGCCGCTGCGCAAGAACGGCGAAACCACAGGTTACCTGTCCGTGCGTTCCGCACCCGCCCGCGAACAGGTGCGCGCGGCCGAAGCGCTCTACCAGCAGATCAATGCCGGCCAGGGCAAACTGCCGAAAGCCGGCGGCTTTCTGGCGGGCTTGTCGATTCGTACCCGCCTGATCGGCGTCATGACCCTGATGGCGGTGATGATTGCGATTGGCTCCATCATTGGCGTCGTCGGCTTGAGCCAGAGCAACGAAGCGTTGCGCACCGCCTACGATGAGCACATGGAGCCGGCGATGTCCGTTGCCAAGATGACCGAAATACTGGCCGACAACCGTGCGCAGATCATGCTTGCCTTGCAGCACAGCCCGGACAACCCGTACAGCAAGATGCACAACCATCCGGTTACGCTGCACCTCGATGCGACGCTGGCCAACCGCAAGACCATTGAAGACTTGCGCGCGATTTACGCAAAGAAACCCAAAAGCGCCGCTGAGCAGGCGCTGGCCGAGGCCTTTTTCGCGGCACGCGACGCTTATTCGAAGGAAGGTGTGGGGCTCGCGCGGGATGCGCTGACCGCTGGCGATTACGATACTGCCCAGGCGCTGCTGCTGACCAAGGTGAACCCGCTGTACAGCAAGCTGCGGGAGCAGGGCGAAGCTTTGCAGCGTTATCTTGTTGATGAAGGCGTCAAAACCCATGGCAAGGCTGAGCAAAAGTATGCGTGGGTGCGCAATGCGGCCATTTTCGGCACGCTCGCGGCGATCTTCCTGGTCGTGGTGGTCGGGGGGCTTCTGGTCAAGGCGATCGTCACGCCAATGCGCCAGGCCATCGCTCACTTCGAACGCATCGCTGCTGGCGTGCTGACCGATGACATCGATATCTCCCGTCGCGACGAGGCCGGACAATTGCTGTGCACCCTGGCGGCCATGCAGGTGAATCTGAAGGTGGTCCTCGACGAAGTGCGTCTGGTATCGATTGCCCTGGATGATGAGAGCAAGAAATTGGGGGCGGAAATGGACCGTGTGGTAGCTCAGTCGGTGCAGCAGCATGATCGCGTGCAGGGTACGGCGGCGGCGACCGAGGAACTCACCGTGTCGGTAGGCGAGGTGGCGTCAAGTGTCAATAACACCGCGCAAGCCGCCAGCCAGTCCAAAGCGCTGGTTGCGGACAGCACGCGCAGCATGGACAGCAGCATGGCGGCGACCACGCGCGTGGTCGAGGCGGTGCAGGCTTCGAACGCAAACATCGGCGACCTGAACCGGGCCATCGAAAAGATCGGCGTCATCACCAAGACGATTCGCGAGATCGCCGATCAGACCAATCTGCTGGCGCTGAATGCCGCCATCGAGGCGGCGCGCGCCGGCGATCAAGGCCGCGGTTTCGCTGTGGTGGCTGACGAGGTGAGAAAACTCGCTGAGCGGACGTCGTTGTCTACCACCGACATCAACAATACGGTCAGCGAATTCCGGAAGGTGACCCATCAGGCGGTGGCGTCGATGGAACAGGCGGTGAGCGAGGTGGAGGTTGGCATGGGCCTGATGCAGGCCAGTGTGACCGGCCTCGACAAGATTCGCGTTTCGAGCGACGAAGTGGCGACCATGGCCGACACCATCGCCGCCGCCTCGCGGGAGCAGGCGGTCGCCAGCCAGGATGTCGCAGTGAATATGGAGCAAGTGTCGTCCCTGATCGAGCAGAACACGCAGTCGGCGCGCAACGCCCAACAATGCGTCGAGGCGCTCAGCGCGACCTCGGCCGAGTTGCGCAACGTGGTGGCGCAGTTCGAATTGATCAAGCGAGGCTAATAGGAGACCCGCCCTCCCCAGCCCCTCCCGCGCGGGAGGGGTGACTGTTGCTCGCTACGCTCGTTTTATTAGGGGTGCTCCCCTTCACGATTGGCAGCGGGTTGCGGCTGGCGCCGCGTGTCGCCTTGCCTTGGGGCGGCCCGGCGGCAAGGCTACTGGGGCGTGGGTTGCGGTGGTGCCGGTTTTCTCCCTCTCCCCTTGCGGGAGAGGGCAGGGGAGAGGGGCTCTGGCAGGGCTCTGCCTTTGACCGCCGTCCCGCCAGTCCCGAAAAGGGGATTCCCTGCGGTCACGCCGACTTTTTCCGGGAGGAGCGCAAAAAATCCCTTGCCTTGCATTGGTATCTTCCCTAACATTTAAACGAACGTATGAATTAACAGGAGGGTACTCATGGCTGAAGCGCGTTCTGTCGATACACGCGAACGCATTCTTGATGCAGCGGAGCGATTGTTTACGGAAAATGGCTTTGATGGCACCTCGATGCGCCAGATTACCGGCGCGGCCGGTGTCAATCTGGCGTCCGTGAATTATCACTTCGGCTCCAAGGAGGCCTTGATGCGGGAAGTATTCCGGCGTCGGCTGGCGTGGCTGAATACCGAGCGACTCCGCGTTCTGGATGAAATGGAAAAGAAAGCTGGGGACAAGCCACTGAAGCCGTCGCAGATTGTCGAGGGATTTTTCGGCACGTTGCTGAGCATGGCACAGGATGAATCGCGCGGCGGGGTCACTTTTCTGCGCCTCCTTGGCCGCACACTGACCGATCCGGCCGACTTCATCCGCACTTTTCTTGCCGACGAATATCAGGAAGTTGTCGAGCGATACAAGGCGGCGTTGTTCAAGGCCTTGCCGAATGTGCCGCGTGCCGAGATCGCGTGGCGCTTTCATTTCATGCTGGGCGCGACGTCCTACGCGATTGCCGGCACGGATGCCTTGCGGCTGGTCACCGACTGGCAGGTCGCTGACGAGGATGCCATTGATCGTCTCGACCGCTTGCCGGAACGCCTGATGTCATTTTTGCTTGGTGGCTTGCGCGCCCCATTGCCACATTTTTAAATCCGCACGTTCAGTATCGCCGGCACACAGCAATCCGATCAAGCCGGCTCAATCAGGAGATTCAAAGCATGAGCACCTCCATCACCCTGCTGCTGGGTATTGCCGTCCTGGCAATCGTGGCGGCTCTGTTTCTGGTTCGGCCATTGCGCCGCACGCTGATTACCCGGCCAATATTTGCCACATATCGCAGCCTGCTGCCGCAGATGTCGGATACCGAGAAAGAGGCACTTGAGGCCGGCACCGTCTGGTGGGAGGGCGAACTGTTTCGCGGTCGACCGAACTGGCAGAAACTGCATGCCTACCCGCAACCCAAACTGACTGCCGCCGAACAGTCCTTCATGGACAACGAGGTGACCACCGCCTGCAGCCTTGTCGATGACTGGCAGGTGACGCACGAACTTTACGATATGCCCGAGGCAGCCTGGCGCTACCTCAAGGACAAGGGCTTCCTCGGCATGATCATTCCAAAGCGCTATGGCGGCCTGGAATTTTCCGCCTATGCGCATTCGCAGGTGATCACCAAGCTCTCTACCCGTTCGTCGGCAATGGCCGTCTCGGTGATGGTGCCGAATTCGCTCGGCCCGGCCGAACTGCTGCTGCACTACGGTACCGAGGAACAGAAAAACCACTATCTGCCGCGCCTGGCCAAGGGCATTGAAGTGCCCGCTTTCGCGCTGACCAGTCCGTGGGCCGGTTCCGATGCGGCGTCGATCCCGGATAGCGGCATTGTCTGCAAGGGCATGTGGCAGGGCAAGGAAGTGCTCGGCATGCGCGTCACCTGGGACAAGCGCTATATCACGCTGGCGCCGCTGTGCACCCTCCTTGGCCTGGCCTTTCGCCTGTATGACCCGGATGGACTGCTGGGCAGCAATAAGGACATCGGCATCACCTGCGCGATCGTGCCTTACGATCATCCCGGCGTGGACACCGGGCGCCGTCATTTCCCGCTGAACGCGATGTTCACGACCGGCCCGACGCGCGGCACCGATGTCTTCATGCCGCTCGATTTCATCATCGGCGGGCCGGCGAATGCCGGTCAGGGCTGGCGCATGTTGATGGAATGTCTGGCGGCGGGGCGTTCGATTTCCTTGCCAGCGTCCCATGTCGGCATGGTGCAGATGGCGGCGCGCGCCGTCGGCGGCTACGCCCGTGTGCGCAGCCAGTTCAAGTTGGCGGTGGGCCGCTTCGAGGGTGTCGAGGAGGCGCTGACGCGTATGGGTGCCTACACTTACCTGATGGATGCCACGCGCAAGATGACGGCCGGTGCCGTCGATCTCGGCGAGAAGCCGTCGGTGGTTTCCGCCATCGCCAAATACCACGTCACCGAGCGCGCCCGCCAGGTGGTCAATGACGGCATGGATATTATCGGCGGCAAGGGCATCTGCCTCGGCCCATCCAATTTTCTCGGCCGCGCCTACCAGCAGACGCCAATTGGCATCACTGTCGAGGGTGCCAACATCCTGACCCGCTCCCTGATCATTTTCGGACAGGGGGCCATCCGCTGCCACCCCTATCTCCTGCCCGAGATGCAGGCGGCGCAAAATCCTGATGAAAACAAGGGCCTCTTCGATTTCGACAAGGCGCTGTGGGCGCATATCGGCTTTACCATCAGAAACGGCTTTTATGCACTTTGGCTAGGCATGACCGGGTCGCACTTCGTCCCGGTTGGTGCCAACGTGGCGCCAGAAATGCGCCGCTATTACCAGCAACTCACCCGCTTCTCGTCAGCTTTCGCCTTTCTCACGGATATTTCGCTGCTGGTGCTGGGTGGCAGTGCCAAGCGTCGCGAGAAGATTTCCGGCCGGCTTGGCGACATCCTTTCGCAGATGTATCTGATGTCCTGCACGCTGAAGCGTTATGAGGACGAGGGTCGCCAGCAGGCCGATGCGCCGCTGGCCCATTGGGCGATCTGGGATTCGATGTACAAGGCGCAGCAGGCTTTCGAAGGCGTGATCGCCAATTTCCCGATCCGCTTTGTTGGCGCCATCCTGCATCGCAGTATTTTCCCCTGGGGCTATCCCTATGTGTTCCCCTCCGACGATCTCGGCCACGAGGTCGCCAAGGCCCTGATCGGGCCGTCCGCGACGCGCGATCGCCTGACGGCCGAATGCTATCTGCCGACCACTGAGAACGAGCCGGTTGGTGCCATCGAACTGGCGCTGCTGGCTACGCTGGAGGCCGAGCCGATTGAAGCGAAGATCCGCGCGGCTGAAAAGGCCGGCCGTTTCGAGGGCGACCCGCGCGCCAACGTGCGCGATATCGCGTTGGTGGCTGCCGAGATTGGCGTGATTTCGCCGACGGAATATGAAGTGATGAAACGCCGCAATGCGCTGCGCGATATCGTCGTGCGCGTCGATGATTTTCCGTTCGATTTTGGCGTGGCGACGGCGAACAAACCCCCCGCATCGCGCATGGGGGCCTGATCATGAGCGGAAAAGCGATTTATGTCGTCGATGGCGCACGCACGCCGTTTTTGAAGGCCAAGACCGGCCCCGGCCCGTTTGCCGCTTCCGATCTGGCGACGCAAGCTGGGCGTGCGCTGCTGCTGCGCCAGCCCTTTGCGCCGCAGGATCTCGACGAGGTCATCCTCGGCTGTGCCGCGCCGTCACCAGATGAAACCAACATCGGTCGCCTGGTTTCGTTGCGCCTCGGCTGTGGTCATAAGGTGCCGGCTTGGACGGTGATGCGCAACTGTGCTTCCGGCATGCAGGCCATAGATTCGGCCATGGTCAACATCCAGTCGGGCCGCGCCGAACTGGTGTTGGCGGGTGGAGTCGATGCGCTGTCGCGCGCGCCGCTGTTGTATTCCGACGCCATGGTGCGCTGGTTCGCCGCCATGATGCAGATGCGCACAGCGAGGCAAAAGCTCGGCCATTTCCTGAAACTCAAGCCCGCTGCGCTGTTCTCTCCGGTGATCGGTCTGATGAAGGGCCTGACCGACCCGATGGTCGGTCTGTTGATGGGGCAGACGGCAGAAAATCTGGCTTGGCGCTTCGGCATCAATCGGCAGCAGATGGACGAATTTTCGGTACGCAGCCATCAGCGGGCGCTTTCCGGCCGGGCGGCCGGACATTTTGATGAGGTCGTGCCGGTGGTGGATGCCGACGGCACGGTATATGCCGTGGATGATGGCGTGCGCGACGACGCCAGCCTGGCCGGCATGGCCAAGCCGAAGCCGTTCTTCGACAAAAAGTACGGCAACATCACCGCCGCCAACAGCTCGCAGATTACCGATGGCGCAGCCTGGGTGGTGCTCGCCAGCGAGGCGGCAGTCGCGCGCTGGAACCTCAAGCCGCTTGGCCGCATCGTTGACAGCCAGTGGGCCGGACTCGACCCGGCCATGATGGGTCTTGGCCCGGTCCATGCGTCGACGCCGCTGCTGCAGCGCAACAAGCTGACTCTGGCCGACATCGACTACTGGGAACTGAACGAAGCCTTTGCCGCGCAGGTGCTGGCCTGTCAGGCCGCCTGGCAGGACGATGCCTATTGTCGCGAGCAACTCGATTTGCCGGGGGCGCTGGGGCTGCTTGCTGACAGCCGCCTGAATGTCGATGGCGGCGCGGTGTCGATCGGCCATCCGGTCGGCGCCTCGGGAACGCGCATCGTGCTGCATCTGCTGCATGTGCTACGGCGTGAGAAAGCCAAGCGCGGCATCGCCACCATTTGTATCGGCGGCGGTCTGGGTGGGGCAATGCTGGTGGAGGCTTGCTGAGATGAAACATTGGCAAATCGAACGCGACGAAAATGATCTGGTCTGGGCAACCCTCGACAGGGCCGGAGAGTCAAGCAATGTCATGTCGGCCGAGGTGCTGGCCGAATTCAGGGAACTTCTCGACCAACTGGATCGGTCACCGCCCAAGGGCTTGATCATTCGCTCGGGCAAGACGGCAGGATTCATTGCCGGCGCCGACATCCAGGAATTCACCCAACTGGACAGCGCCGAAAAAGGGCGGGTGCTGATCGCCCGCGGTTGGGATCTTTTCAACCGGTTGGCGGCTGTGCCTTATCCGACGCTGTCGCTGGTGCGTGGCCACTGTCTGGGCGGCGGGCTGGAACTGTCGCTGGCCTGCCGGTACCTGCTGGCGGTCGACGAGCCGGGTACCAAATTCGGCTTGCCCGAGGTCATGCTCGGCATTTTCCCCGGCTGGGGCGGCATGTTGCGCCTGCCACAGCGTATCGGGCCGACTGCCGCGCTGGACCTGATGCTGACCGGCAAGACGCTGGATGCCAAGCGTGCCAAACGCATGGGTCTCGCCGACGAAGCGGTGCCGCCGCGCGTCATGATGGCGGCCGCCCGACTGCTGGTGCAGTCTGGCCAGCCGCGGCGCAAGTTGCCCCTGTTGCAACGATTGCTGAATGGCCCGTTGAAATCCATCGTCGCCAACGGCGCGCGCAAGCAGGTCGCGAAGAAGGCCCGGCCGGAACACTATCCGGCGCCCTACGCGATCATCGACCTGTGGGCCAAGCATCAGGGCAATGCCCTGGCGGCACCGGAAAATCTTGATCGCATCATTAGTTCGCCGACGGCAAAAAACCTGGTGCGTGTCTTCTTCCTGCAGGAGCGTCTGAAGAGTTTCGGCAAGGAGTCCGCATTCAAGGCAAAGCGCGTGCATGTGATCGGCGCCGGCACGATGGGCGGCGATATCGCCGCCTGGTGCGTGCTGCGCGGCATGACCGTGAGCTTGCAGGATCAGGGTCTGGAACGCATCGCCCCTGCCTTGAAGCGCGCTCATACGCTGTTCACCCGGCGCTTGCGCGAGCCCTTGCGGGTGCGTGAGGCCTTCGACCGGCTGATCCCGGACGTGAGTGGTGCCGGCGTGGCGCATGCCGATGTCGTCATCGAGGCGATTTTCGAGAATGTCGAAGCCAAGCACGCACTGTTCCGTGCGCTGGAACCGCAGATGAAACCGGGGGCAGTGCTGGCCACCAATACCTCCAGCCTGCGTCTGGAGGACTTGCGCAGCGTGCTGAAACAACCCGAACGATTGGTCGGCATCCACTTCTTCAACCCGGTGGCGATGATGCCCCTGGTCGAGGTGGTCGCGGCGGAGGGTGCCGACCCGGCAATGGTGCAGGCGGCCTGTGCTTTTGTGCGCCAAATTGACAAGTTGCCGCTGCCGGTCAAGAGCATGCCGGGCTTTCTGGTCAATGCCGTGCTGGCCCCCTACATGTTGGCCGCGATGCGCGCTGTCGATGCGGGTGTTTCAGCTGAAGCGGTCGATGAAGCCATGCTCGCCTTCGGCATGCCGATGGGCCCGATCGAACTGGCCGACACCGTCGGCCTCGACATCGCACTGGCGGCCGGCAAGCAATTGGCCGATGGCGCCGAACCGCCTAAATGCCTGCTGGCCTTGGTCGAGAAAAAACAACTGGGCAAGAAAACCGGCCAGGGTTTTTACGACTGGAGTAGCGGCAAGGCGAAGAAAGTCGGCGCTGGCGGAACGGCGCCGGCCGACCTGGCAGCGAGTCTGGTGAAACCGCTGATCGACCGCACCGAAAAACTGGTCGCCGATGGTGTCGTTGCCGATGCCGACCTGGCCGACGCCGGCGTGATCTTTGGCACCGGTTTCGCGCCATTCACCGGTGGGCCGCTGAAGTATCGTGAGACGGCGGGGCAGTAAGGTGATCAGGTGAAATCCCTGATCGCCAGTTGTTCCCAGTTGCTCAGGCCTGCGCGGGATTGGCTGCTGCTTTTGGGGGTGATTTCCACAGCAGCAGTGCGGCCAGTGCCGGCAGCAGGAGTAACGCTCCCAGCATATTGACGAGGAACATGAAGGCCAGCAGGATGCCCATGTCGGCCTGGAATTTGAGTGCCGAGAAGGCCCAGGTGCCCACGCCAATGGACATCGTTGCGGCGGTGAAGGCGATTGCCGTGCCGCGTTGGCGGAGCGCCTGATAGAAGGCCGTGGACAATTTGCGGCCGCGCGCCATTGAGTTGGCCATGCGCTCGTAGAGATAGATGCCGTAATCGACGCCGACGCCGACACCGAGGGCGATCACCGGCAGCGTCGATACCTTGAGACCAATGCCGAGCAGCGCCATCAGTGCGTTGCAGAGTACGGCGACGATGGTCAGTGGCAGGACGATGCAGAGGGTCGCTTGCCAGGAGCGGAACTCGAGGAAGCACAACAGGCTGATCGAACCGAATAGCAGCAACAGCATGGTGACCTCGGCGGCATCGACCGCTTCGTTGGTCGCCACCATTACCCCGACGTTGCCCGACGCCAGTTTGAGTTCGAGGTTTTCGGAGGGATTTGCCGCGATGAATTTCTTGATCTCCTTGACGATGTGCGCGATCGTCGTGCCCTGATGGTCGTGGGTGAAGATCATCACCTGCATCGCATTGCAATCGGTGTTGAGCAGGCCGGTGCTGGTATCGATTGGCGTCACCGACTGGGCGAGGATCGATGGGTCGCGCGACAGGACGCGCCAACGCGGATTGCCTTCGTTCCATCCGGCATTGACGATCTTCGCCACGCCAGGCAGCGACAGCACGCCCTGCACCCCGTGCACATTCTTCATCGTCGTTTCGAAGCGGTCGATCAGGCTCATGACCTCGTGATGCGTGCAAGCGCCATCGAGGTTGTGCGACTGGGCGATGACCGACAGCACATCGACGCCAATCGAGAACGAATCAACAATCGCAGCGGTATCGCGGTTGTAGCGGGAGTCGTCGTGCAGTTCCGGTATTCCCTTGCCAAGGTCGCCGGTGCGCAGGTCGCGCGCCATCCAGGTGGCCGCCGCCAGTAGCAGCGCCGCCAGTAGCAGTACCCGTACCGCCAGACGCGGCTCGGCAAAGCCCTTGAGCGACATCCACAAGCGGTCACCCCCGCGTTTCTTGCCACCCGCGCGCTTGATTTCCGCCGGGGTCAGACTCATCCACGAGAGCAGGATCGTCAGCAGCATCTTGTTGGTGACGATCATCAGTGCCACACCAAGGCTGGCGGTAATCGCCAGTTCGCGCACGATGTCGATCTGGATGTAGAGGATGACGATGAAGCCGAGCGCGTTGGCGAGCAGGGCCATCGCGCCCGGCATGAACAGCTTGAGGAACGAGTTGTGCGCGGCGGCCAGTCCGTCGACGCCATTCAGCACTTCGATCTGCCATGCGTTCGTCATTTGAACGGCATGACTGACGCCGATCGAGAAGATCAGGAAGGGTACCAGGATCGACAAGGGATCGATGCCGAAGCCGAGTAGCGGCAACAAGCCGAGCAACCAGATCACCGGGATCATCGCGCAGAGCAGCGCAACCGCGGAGAGCTTGGCCGAGCCGGAATACCAGTAGAGCAGCGCCGCGGTGATGGCGAAGGCGATGATGAAGAATTCCAGTACCTCGCGCGCGCCTTCGGTAATGTCGCCGACCGCCTTGGCGAAGCCGATGATGTGCACCTTGAGTCCGGCCTCCTTCTGATGGGTGGCGCGGATTTTCTCCAATTGCTCCGCCACCGCGACATAGTCCAGCTTGGCGCCGGTGGTCGGGTCGATCTCCAGCAGTTCGGCGCTGACCAGCGCCCCCTTGAAGTCGTTGGACACCAGACGGCCGACCCGCCCCGACTTGAGCACATTGACGCGGACGGTCTCCATGTCTTCAGCGCTGCCGCTGAAATCGGCCGGAATGATGTTGCCGCCGGCGAAGCCGTCCTCGACCACCTCGATGAAGCGGGCATTCGGCGTAAACAAGGAGGTCACCGTGGCGCGATCGACCCCGGGGATGAAAAACACCGCGTCGGTCACCGCCTTGAGCGTGCGCAAAAACTCGGGGTTGTAGATGTCCCCTTCCTGCTGGCGCAGGGCGACCAGAATGCGGTTGGCCCCGCCGAAGGTCTTCTGGTAAGCAGTGAAGGTTTGCATGTACTCATGCTTGAGCGGGATCATTTTCTCGAATCCCGCATCCACCCGCAGATGCGTCGCCGACCAGATCAGCCCGAGGGTAATCAGCACAAACAGGGCCAGGAAACTGCGCCGCCAGGAAAACAGCACATTCCCGATGGTGCGCACAACCGGGTTGGCTTTCATGGCCGGCTCCCGGGCGGCAACACGATGCGGGTCGGGCCACCATCACCGAAAACCAGAATGGTGTCCCCGCCGTTTTTTTCAACCGCTTGCTGCAAGGGGCGTTGCACTGAACTCAGGGCGCGGCTGGCCTGTGTTGCCACGCGCTTGAAAGTGCGGCCGTCATCCCGGCTGACCAGGACTGTCCCGTTCTGGCCTACCAGCACGACCAGGCCGCTATCGTTCGTCAGGCCACCGAACAAGGCGTTTTCGCTGTCCGCAGTTGCCGCCTGCCAGCTAGCCCCGCGGTCATCGCTGCGGAAGATGTTGCCGCGCATGCCGAAGGCCAAGACACCCCCCTGCGCCAGCGGCAGCAGTCCGAAAAACGAACCGGTATAGGGCGATGCCAGTTTTTCCCATTGTGCGCCGTCATCGCCGGAGCGCAGCAGCGTGCCGGCTTCGCCGGCCAGCAGCAGCGTGCCGTCCGTGAGGCGGGTCAGCGCGTTGAAATGCCGGTCCTCTTCGCTGATCTTGCGTTCGGTCCAGGTTGCGCCGCCATCCATGCTCTCGAAATACGCCCCATAGGCGCCGACCGCAATGGCCCGCTGCTTGTCGATGAACATGACCCGGAGCAATGGCCGCAATTGCTCCACGTCACTAAACACTTTCTGCCATGAACTGCCGCCATCCACGCTGCGCAGGATGGTGGCGTCATGGCCGACCGCCAGGCCGAGCTGCACATCGGCAAAGGCGACACTGGTCAATGTGGCATCCGTGGCCGTAGGAGTCAGCCGCCAGAGATCGCCTTCATTGTCGGAAACGAAGATGTAGCCGTGCTCGCCAACCGTGACGAGGCGCTGGCCGGTGCGTTGCGTGTCGAGCAGCAGGGCTTTGCCAATATGGGTTTCCGTCAGCGGCATCGGCGGGAGCTTGCGCGCGGAAAAGGCAAAGCTCGCCGCCAGCGCGACAAAAATCGCGAAACCCAGTCCGATAACCCTGTTCATTCATTCAATCCAGAAAAAATTCCATTCGCGCAGGACAGATGTCCTGCGCGAATGGATTCGGCGGAATGACGCGCTTAACGCGTGCCGGCGCCACGCAGGCCGGCCGGCGTGAAGTCCGCCGCGCTGCGTTTGATCTTCTCGTAGACCTTCGGTTCTTCGTTGCGAAGACCCATGGCCAGATAGCGGCCGGATTGCAGGTCGTGGTGGACTTCGATCGTGCCGTATTGCATCGGGGCATCGTAGAAGTTGATCGAATGCTGTTCCGACACGCGCCACAGTTCGTTGCGGGCATCGTACTTGTCGGCCACCATGATCATCCAGCTATCCTCGTCGATGTAGAAGACGCGCTTCTTGTAGATGTGGCTGGTGCCTTCCTTCAGCGTTGCCTCGACCACCCAGACGCGGTGCAGTTCATAGCGCGCGTGTTCCGGATTGATGTGTCCCGGCTTGAGGACGTCACCGAGCTTCAACTGGTTGCCGGAGATCTTGTAGGAGTTGTAAGGCACATACAGTTCCTGCTTGCCCACCAGTTTCCAATTGTAGCGGTCGGTTGCCCCGTTGAACATGTTGAAGTCATCATTGGTGCGCAGGCCGTCGGCAGCGGTGCCCGGGTTGTCATAGGCGACGTTCGGCGCCAGCCGCACGCGCCGCTGTCCGGGGTTGTAGGTCCAGGCGGAGCGCGGCTCCTTGACCTGGTCGACGGTCTCGTGAATCAGCAGGATCTGGCCGGCCAGCCGCGCCGGCGCCGTCACGGTCTGCAGGAAGTGGGCGTGCTTGTTCGGCTCGCGGTCCTTCGCCGGCTTTTCGAGGTTGCCATACACGAAGTCATACTCGTACTCGAAGCGCACCGGCGTGTAGGCGCCCTCGCGGGTCACCGCCGCCTGGCTCCAGTTCATCGCGTAGGTGTCGCCCCGGTAGCGCAGGGTGGCGTTCCAGATCGCCTCCAGGCCATCCTTCGGGATCGGGAAGGGCACGCCGCCGGTGGTGCCGGTGACGCCGTTGCCGCCGGCGGTCAGTTTGGCGCGCGTGGCATTGGCGATCGTCTCGTCAAGATTGCCCTTCGGGAAGGTGGCGCTGCGCTGGGTCGGATAGACGTTCATCTTCCACGTCGGATATTTCTTGAGCAGCGCCATCTGGCCCGGCGTCAGGCTCGCCTTGTATTTCTCGGCATTGCTCGCGTCGATCGTGAACAGCGGCTTGTCAGTCGCATAGGGATCGGGATAGTGGCCGCCGGCCACATAGCCGGCCACCGGTTTGGTCAGGCCGCCGGTAAACGCCGGAATGGTGCCGGCCGCGTTGGCGGCGACTTCGGCCCCCATCGCGGTCAGCGTCTTGCCGAGGGCGGAGGGATCGGCGGCCAGCGCTGCCGGGCTGGCGGCGAAGGCCAGCACACAGGCGGCGCCCAGCAGGGAAATGGTTTTTTTCATCTTGAGAATCTCCTGGTTCTTGGTCGCGTGAACAGATCAGAACGAATAGCTGAGGCTGATGGCGAGGAAGTCACGATCCTTCATCGGGTTGGTGCTGCTGGCGTAAGGTAAGCCGCCTACAGGATCAATTCCGGATTCAGTCTTGCCGCCGAAGAATGCTGTGTAGGCAATATCTGCCTGCCAGTTCTGGCGGTAGTTAAAACCGACACCGAGGGTAATCGCCTTGGCGCCTTCGTTGAAGGTCGGGCCGGAACCATCCACGTCATGCGAGAAGGCGATGCGCGGCGAGACCGTCGCGCCACCCAGTGCGTTCGGGTAGTCCAGTCGGCCAACTAGACGGTAGCCCCAAGAGTTCTTTGTTGCGAAGCAATCGGTAGATGTCGATCCAAATGATGCGGAAGTACTAGAGCCAGGTTGGGGTAGGTGGCAGCCCGGCGCGGCAAATTTCAGATTGGACGGTAGATCAAGATAGGTGTAGCCAACTTCGCCGACAGTGACCAACTGCTCGGCACCAAAGGTCGGGCCGAAGGCCTTGGTGCCGGTGAACTGGATCTGATGCATTTTCACCCGACGATAACCGCTGATCTCAGCACCATAAGCATGGTAGAGACGCGCAGCAGTCGGATCAGTCGTGGTCAGTTGGCTCGCGGCTCCCAGCGCTGCATTCAACAGCTCTGCCGACGGCAATTGCATGGGCTGGTTCTTGCGATAGGAATACTCCCCCTGCAGCGCAACGCCACCAGGTAGTGCAGTATTAATACTTACACCAAAGAGCTTTATGTCCTCCGGATACTCAACGAAATAGGTGCCGGCTCTTCCTGCGGCAAATGCACAACCAGCTGCAAGGCCAGCGACTGTAGCAGTTGGCGCATCAAAAACGGTACAGGTTGGTATTGGTGTAGCAGCAGCTGTAATGCCACCACGGTAACCCGACACATAGGGAGTCCGGCTATGATAGTTGGCGTGGTAGAAACCCAGTTCGGTATTGTTGAACTCAGGCAGGAAATAGCGTAGTGCCACTCCGTATTGGCCGCTATCACTCGCCTCGCGGTCTGCGGAGCGAGGTGCCCATAAGGCTGCGGTGCTATCCACGCCAAAAATTCCCAAGCTTCCGTTCAGGTCATTCCTTCGCCCATAACCCGTATAGGCAATATTCCCCCCCTCGGCGACAAAGTCGTTGGTACTGAAGAAGGAACCTGCCGGGTCGATTTTGGTCTTCTTCCACTCGGCGGGCAGCGCCACTTCAACCGAAACGTTGTCGGTGATTTCCTGAGACGCGTAGGCCATCATCGTCGGGATGAAGCCTTCCTTCAGTTCAGAGCCCGGGGCGCGCAGGCGGCTGACGTTGACCGGGTTGAGCACATTGATGCCGTTATGGATGAAGGTGCTTTCGCCCCAGCTCACCACCTGCTTGCCGAGCCGCAGGTTGAGGTTGCGGCCGCCGATGTCGAAGCTGCCGCGCAGGTAGGCGTCGAGAATCTCGGCATCGTTGCCGAGGACGTCGCGGGCCTTGGAGTTCAGGTTGCCCTTGTCGCTGATGGTCGCGTCGTAGAAGTAGCTGGCGCGCACGAAGGCGCCGAAGTTGCGGTACTTGAGTTCGAGGTCGTGGGTGGCCTTGAACAGTGTCGACACGAGGTCTCCGCGGTCGTATTTCAGGTTGCCGTCATCCGAGTTCGGGTCGCGTGAACTGCCGCCATTGGCGATGCTGACGAGCGTTGGGTCGCGCTTGTCCATCCGCCAGAGCGCGCCGGCCGAAACCGTGGTATCGAAACTGCCGGTCACTTCGCCCGACTTGAACTCGAAGGCGAAGGCCGAAGGTGCTCCGACCATTAGCGCCAATGCAATCGCAGTGCCGATCTTGCTGTGGCGAAACTGCGGGGCAAGCGAACTCCCTGACTCTTGTCTCATGCAACACTCCTCCTCAATGATCATCCGGTTTACCCGGTCGTGGTTTTAGTGATCGACTACTGTTTTTTGCCGTTGATAATACAGCGGGTCGCCGGTCATTACTATGCAGATGGGCCGAAAATATTGTGCTTGACAGCTGGATCGCTATTCATATAATCAAACGTTTGTTTTAACATGCCTTGCTGCGGTAATGCGCCGTGGCGAAAGGAGGATCGTTTGAAAAAACTGATCGTGAAGAAGGCCGCCGTGCTCGGCGCCGGGGTGATGGGGGCGCAGATTGCGGCGCATCTCGTCAATGCCAATGTCCCTGTCGTGTTGTTCGACTTGCCGGCGAAGGAGGGCGACAAGAACGGCATTGTCCTGAAAGCCATTGACGGGCTGAAGAAGCTCGAGCCCGCGCCGCTGGGCACCAAGAGCCGGCTGAAATTCATCGACGCGGCCAACTACGACGATCATCTGCCGCTGCTGGCCGAATGCGACCTGGTGATCGAGGCGATCGCCGAACGCACCGACTGGAAGAACGATCTTTACGCGAAGATCGCGCCGCATCTGGGCGCCAACGCCATCATCGCTTCCAACACCTCGGGCCTGTCGATCAACATGCTGGCCGAGGGGCTGCCGGCTGAGGTGCGCCCGCGCTTTTGCGGCATCCACTTCTTCAATCCGCCGCGCTACATGCACCTGGTCGAGATCATTGCGACCAAGAGCACGGCCCCCGACACGCTCGATGCGCTGGAAACCTGGCTGACCTCCCATCTGGGCAAGGGCGTCATCCGCGCGCTGGATACGCCGAACTTCGTGGCCAACCGCATTGGCGTGTTTTCGATGCTCGCCGTCATGCACCACACTCAGGCTTTCGGTCTCGGTTTCGACGCGGTCGATGCGCTGACCGGTCCGCGCATCGGCCGGCCGAAGAGCGCGACCTATCGCACTGCCGACGTGGTCGGCCTCGATACACTGGCGCACGTCGTCAAGACCATGCAGGACACCTTGCCTGATGATCCCTGGCACCGTTATTTCAACTCGCCGGCGTGGCTGACCGCGCTGATCGGCCAGGGCGCGTTGGGGCAAAAGACCCGGTGCGGCATCTTCAGGAAGCAGGGCAAGGAAATCCAGGTGCTTGACCTGGCCCAGCAGAATTACCGTACTTCGGCGGGCGCAGTGACCGAAGAAGTGGGTGCCATCCTCAAGATCAGAAACCCCGCCGAGAAATTCGCGGCGCTGCGTGCTTCTACCGACCCGCAGGCGCAGTTCCTCTGGGCCATCTTCCGCGATGTCTTCCATTACTGTGCCGTGCAACTGGAAAATGTTGCCGACAATGCGCGCGATGTCGATTTCGCGATGCGCTGGGGTTTCGGTTGGTCACAGGGGCCGTTCGAGACCTGGCAGATGGCGGGCTGGGCCGATATCGCCCAGGCCATTGCGGCCGATATTGCAGCCGGCAAGGCGATGAGCGATACGCCGCTGCCGGGATGGGTGCTGGAGGCCGCCCGGACGGGTGTGCATACGCCGGAAGGCTCGTATTCCGCCAGCAAGAAAACCTATGTGTCCCGTTCGACACTGCCGGTCTATCGGCGCCAGTTGTTCCCCGAAACGATAGTCGGCGCTGGCGGGATGGCGCCGGAAAAATCCGGTGAAACACTGTTCGAGAACGACGGCGTACGCCTGTGGCGCCTGCCCGCGCTCGATGCCGGCATCGGCATCATCTCCTTCAAGTCGAAGATGCATACCATCGGCGACGAGGTGCTGGATGGCCTGATCGCCGCCGTGCGCCAGGCCGAAACGACCCTGGACGGCGTGGTGCTCTGGCACGAGGCGCCGTTTGCCGTCGGCGCCAACCTGCAGCAGGTGTCCGATGCCTGCGTGGCTGGCCAGTTCGACCTGCTGGAAAACACCGTCGAGAAATTCCAGCGCGCTTCACAAACCATCAAGTATTCGCAGGTTCCGGTGGTAACCGCCGTGCAGGGCATGGCACTGGGCGGCGGCTGCGAATTCCTCATGCATGCCGCCAAGCGGGTGATGGCGCTGGAAAGCTACATCGGTCTCGTCGAAGCCGGCGTCGGCCTGATTCCGGCGGGCGGCGGCTGCAAGGAATTTGCCGTGCGCGCCGCCGAGTGGGCCTCCCAGTCGGCCACCCCCGGCGAGGTGTTCAACTTCCTGCAGCCGGCATTCATGACCATCGCGATGGCCAAGGTCGCCAAGAGCGCGCTGGAGGCCATCGACTACGGTTTCGCCAAGCCGACCGACACCATCCTTTTCAATGTCCACGAACTGCTGCATGTCGCGATCGGCGAAGCGCGTGCGCTGGCAGATGCCGGCTACGCGCCGCCCTTGATGGCACGCGGCATTCCGGTTGCCGGCAGGACGGGCATCGCGACCTTCGAAATGATGCTGGTCAATATGAAGGAGGGCGGCATGATCTCGGCGCACGACTACAAGGTTGCCAAGGCGGCTGCCATCGCCCTGTGTGGCGGCGAAGTCGAAACCGGCAGCCTGGTCGATGAGGAATGGCTGATCACCATCGAGCGCCGCTACTTCGTCGAGTTGCTGAAGACGCCGGAAACTCAGGCCCGGATCAAGCACATGCTTGAAACCGGCAAGCCCTTGAGGAATTAATATGGCCCCCACGCTCACTTCATTCGCTGCCCCCACAGGGGGCGCTGCCTCCTTCGGGGCGGCCCGTCAGGAGGCAATCATATGAGACAAATTCAGGAAGCCTACATCGTGGCCGCCACCCGCCTGCCGGTGGCCAAGAAGAACGGCATGTTCAAGCATGTGCGGCCGGACGACATGCTGGCCTATGCCATCAAGTCTGTGCTCGTCCAGGTGCCGGGGATCAATCCGGCGCGGATTGGCGACGTGATCGTCGGCTGCGCCATGCCGGAAGCCGAACAGGGCATGAACGTTGCCCGTATCGGTCTCTTGCTGGCCGGTCTGCCGAACACTGTACCGGGCATGACCATCAATCGCTTCTGTTCCTCGGGCGTGCAGGCGGTGGCCGATGCCGCCAATCAGATTCGCCTCGGCCTGGCCGATGTGATGATCGCCGCCGGCACCGAGTCGATGAGCGTGATGCCGCAGATGATGGGCAACAAGATGGCGATGAACCCGGCCTTCTTCGCCAAGGAGGAGAACATCGCAATTGCCTACGGCATGGGGCTGACGGCAGAGAAGGTGGCCAACCAGTGGCAGATCAGCCGTGAAGCGCAGGATGCCTTCGCCGTCGAGTCGCATCGCCGGGCCTGCGCTGCGATTGCTGCCGGCCACTTCAAGGCCGAAACGACGCCATATCCGATCCACGAAAACCTGCCGGATTTGCTGACCGGCGAGATCCGCGTAAGCACACGGGTTGCCGAGACAGACGAAGGTCCGCGCCCCGATTCCAGCCTGGAAAAACTCGCCAAGTTGCGGCCGGTATTCCATACCCGCGGCTCGGTGACAGCCGGCAACTCTTCGCAGATGTCCGATGGTGCCGGCGCGGTCATGCTGGTTTCGGAAAGGGCGCTGAAGGAATACAACCTGACGCCGCTCGCGCGCTTTGCCGGTTACGCCGTTGGCGGTGTGGCGCCCGAAATCATGGGCATCGGCCCGGTAGCGGCGATTCCCCGCGTGCTGGAACAGGTCGGCATCAAACAGGACGATCTCGACTGGATCGAGCTCAATGAAGCCTTTGCCGCGCAGTCCCTGGCCGTCATCAAGGAACTGGGCCTGAATCCGGACAAGGTCAACCCGTTGGGCGGCGCGATTGCGCTCGGCCACCCGCTCGGTGCCACCGGCACCATCCGCACGGCGACCGTCGTGCATGGGCTACAGCGCACCGGCGGCAAATACGGCATGGTGACGATGTGCATTGGTACCGGCATGGGAGCCGCCGGCATTTTTGAACGTCTCTAACTTCCATGATGCGTTGGCTACGCCCCCGCTCATGAAAGATGCCCGTCCCCCTTCGCCCCCCTCGCGGGGGGGGGCAAACGGCTCGCTGGCGCTAGCTGGTTACGGGGTGCTCCGTTCCAGCGTGGGCGCGGATTGCGGCTGGCGCCGCGTGCCGCGTTGGCTTGGGACGGCCCGGCGCAAACGCTGCATCTTTCACGTTAAACGATGAAGCCCGCCTGGCTGGCCAAGCTGTCACCCGGCTGGCGGGCGCGCATGGTGCGGCTGGGGTTCAATTTTCACCCCGCCTTTCGCGGCACGGGCGGCCGGGTCGAGCATGTGTCGCACGACCTGCAGCACATGCGCATCCGTCTGCCACTGACCTGGCGCACCAGGAACATTGTCGGCTCGCTGTATGGCGGATCGCTGTTCGCCATCACCGACGGCGCGCATCCGATGATGCTGATGGCGGCGCTGGGCGACGACTACATCGTTTGGGATAAATCGGCCAGCATTCGCTATCGGAAACCGGGGTTGACAACGCTGTATGCGGATTTTGTGTTGTCCTCGGACGAGATCGCGCAAATTCTCGCCAAGCTGCGCGATACTCACGAACTGGACTGGACCTTTCAGGTGGAATTGAAGGACAAGCACGGCGCAGTCCATGCGGCGGTCGAGCGGACGGTGTATGTCGCTGAAAAAAATTATTATCGGCAAAAAAATGCGGGAGGAGACAGGTGATGGCATTACATTCGGTTGACTGCTCGTCGGTCGAGAATAGAGGAGAGGCCTGATGGAGAAAGTCTGGCTTAAGAGCTATCCGCAGGGTATCCCGGCTGAAATCAGCATTGAAGACATTCCCTCGCTGGTCGCTTTGTTCGAAAAGGCTTGCGCAACCTACGCCGGCCAGGTGGCCTACATCAGCATGGGTCGCGAGATGACTTACCGCCAGCTTGACGATGAAAGCCGGGCTTTTGCCGGCTGGCTGCAATCCTTGGGTCTGGTGAAGGGGGATCGTGTCGCACTGATGATGCCCAACCTGCTGCAATACCCGGTGGCGCTGTTCGGTACGTTGCGGGCGGGCTGTGTCGTGGTCAGTTGCAACCCGCTCTACACGCCGCGCGAACTGGAACAGCAGCTGAAGGATTCCGGCGCGACCGCCATCGTCATCGTCGAAAACTTTGCGCATGTGCTGGAGCAGGTTATCGCGCGTACCGCCATCAAGCATGTGGTCGTGACACCGATGGGCGAAATGCTCGGCATGCTGAAGGGCGCGCTGGTCAATTTCGTCGTGCGCCACGTCAAGAAGCTCGTACCGGCGTGGCACATTGCCGGTGCAATTAGTTTCAACCGGGCTTTGTCCAGTGGCCGACAGCATGGTTTCCAGCCGGTACAGCTTGGCCATGAGGATCTGGCATTCCTGCAATACACCGGCGGCACGACAGGCATTTCCAAGGGCGCCATGCTGACGCACGGCAACATTTGCGCCAACGTGACGCAGGCGCTGGCCTGGATCGGCCCAGTGGTCAAGGACGGCAAAGAGTTCATCATTACCGCGCTGCCGCTCTACCATATCTTTGCGCTGACCGCGAACTGCCTGACCTTCATGTCAGTCGGTGCGCGGAACCTGCTGATTGCCAATCCGCGCGATATTCCGAACTTCATCAAGGAATGGGGCAAGTATCCGGTCAGCATCATGACGGGGGTCAATACCCTGTTCAATGCACTGCTGAATAATCCCGAATTCGCCAAGCTCGATTTTTCCAGTTTCCGCGTCACGCTGGGCGGTGGCATGGCGGTCCAGGCGCCGGTTGCCAAGCGCTGGCTGGAGGCCACTGGTGTGCCTCTGCACCAGGCCTATGGCCTGACGGAAACCTCGCCTGCCGCGACCATCAATCCGCTCGATTTGCGCGAATTCAATGGTTCGATCGGTCTGCCGATCTCGTCGACCGAGGTGGTCATCCGCGACGATAACAGTCACGAAGTGCAGCTTAACCAAGTCGGCGAAATCTGCATTCGCGGACCGCAGGTCATGAAAGGCTACTGGCAGCGGCAGGAGGAAACGGACGGGGTGTTTGGTCCGGGCCGCTTCCTGTGCACCGGCGACATGGGATACATGGATAAAAACGGTTTCGTATTTCTGGTTGATCGAAAGAAAGACATGATTTTGGTATCCGGCTTCAACGTCTATCCGAACGAGGTCGAGGAAGCGGTGGCGATGCATCCGGGTGTGGTTGAAGTTGCGGCGATTGGCGTACCAGACGAGCATTCCGGCGAGGCGGTGAAGATTTTTGTCGTGCGCAAGGATCCGGCGCTGAATGAGCCGGCGCTGATTCAGCACTGCCGCACCGTGCTGACCGGGTACAAGGTCCCGAAACATATCGAATTCCGCGATGACTTGCCACATACCAATGTCGGCAAGGTGTTGCGCCGGGCACTCAAGGACGAACCCCCAGCGACCGCCGGATGTTGATTCCTGCTGCCCTGCAGAAAAACCTCACGCTGCCGGCTGGTGCAGTGATCGCCCGCAAGAAACAGGAATATCAGGCCGTACAAGCAGCGCTATGTGCCAATCAATTTTGAAAAATAAAGGAACATGAAATGAGCGACTACCGCGCGCCACTCAAGGAAATGCGTTTCGTCATGGACGAACTGGCCGGCTTGCCGGAAATCAGCCAACTGCCCGGTTACGAGGACGCGACGCCAGACATGGCCGATGCGATTCTCGAAGAAGCAGCCAAATTCACCAGCGAAGTGCTGGCGCCATTGAATCAGGTCGGCGACAAGGAAGGCTGCAAAATGACCCCGCAGGGTGTCACCACACCGACCGGCTGGAAAGAGGCCTACAAGTCATTTTGCGAGGCGGGCTGGAACGGTATTGCTTCGCCAGCCGAATTCGGCGGCCAGGGCTTGCCTGACGTGCTGGCGGTTGCCGTCAAGGAAATGGTCTGTTCGGCCAACCTGTCGTTTTCGCTGGGGCCGCTGTTGACGACCGGGGCCGTCGAGGCGCTGCTCACCTGCGCTAGCGACGAACTGAAAGCCATCTATCTGGAAAAAATGGTCACCGGCGCCTGGACCGGCACGATGAATCTGACCGAGCCGCAGGCGGGTTCCGATCTCGCGCAAATCCGCTCCCGCGCGGAACCGCAGGCCGACGGCAGCTATCGCATCTTCGGCCAGAAGATCTTCATCACCTACGGCGACCACGACATGACCGACAACATCGTGCATCTCGTGCTGGCCCGCCTGCCGGATGCACCGCCGGGCGTCAAGGGCATTTCGATGTTCCTGGTGCCGAAGTTCCTCGTGAATCCCGACGGTTCTCTGGGTGCGCGCAACGACGCCGTTTGCGTATCCCTCGAACACAAGCTCGGTATCCACGCCAGCCCGACCTGCGTGATGGCTTATGGCGACCAGGGCGGCGCGGTCGGCTACCTGCTCGGCAAGCCGAACCTCGGGCTTGAATACATGTTCATCATGATGAACGAGGCTCGCCTGGGGGTTGGCCTGCAGGGTGTGGCTCTTGGTGAACGCGCTTACCAGCAAGCTCTTGCCTATGCGCGCGACCGCAAGCAGGGCCGCGATGCCGTGACCGGCGAAAAACTGGTCACCCTCGACCGGCATCCGGACATTCGCCGCATGCTGATGACCATCAAGTGTCGTGTAGAGGCCTGCCGCGCCATGGCCTACTTGGCGTCCGGCCTGCTCGACCTTGCCCACGCCAGTACCGATCCGGAAGAGCAGAAACGCAAGCTTTATTTCGCCGAATTCATGATCCCCATCGTCAAAGGGGGCAGCACCGAAATGAGCATCGACGTTACCTCGCTCGGCATCCAGATCCATGGCGGCATGGGTTATATCGAGGAGACGGGTGCAGCCCAGCACTGGCGCGATGCGCGCATCACCACCATCTACGAAGGCACCACGGGGATACAGGCGAATGACCTGCTGTTCCGCAAACTGATGCGTGATCAGGGGGCCACGGCCAAGCTGGTGTTTGGCGAAGTGCATGCCACGGTCAAGGCATTGGCTGCTTCTAGTCGGCCCGAACTGCAAGCCATCGGCAAGCGGCTGGGTGGCGCCCTGCAAGCCTGGACCGATGCCTCGGAGTGGCTGGCCGCCAATGTCAAAACCGGTCTGTCCGGCGTGCTGGCGGCTGCCGTGCCTTACCTCCACCTGGCGGTCACCGTCTGCGGCGGCTGGCAGATGGGTCGCGCGGCATTGGCCGCCGCCGCGCATCTGGACAAGGAAGAGGGTGACCTCGCCTTCTTCCGCGCCAAGATCGCCACAGCCTATTTTTATGCCGACCACGTGCTACCGCAGGCGACTGCGTATGCCGAGAGTGTCAAGGCGGGTGATGCAGCCCTCGCCGGTGTGGGTAACGAGGTTTTCTAGAGAAGCACGTCCCGCATTACGCGGCGAGTCGGCTAACGCCGTCCCGCCAGCGCCGACTTTTAGCCAAGTTGGTGCAGCAGCCAGAATGCAACAAAACCGCTGCCGATTGTCAGCAGGGTGTTGCGCCAGCGGGCGGCGACGGCGATGGCGAATAGTCCGGCCCAGAGGCGGGAATTGTCGGTGCCGAGGTCGAGCTGACCGGCGACCAGCAATAGTTCGGGCATGGTCAGCGCGGTGAGGGCGGCGATGGGGACGAAGGGCAGCCAGCGGATGAACCAGCTCGGTGGCTGGTAGTGACCTTCCAGCGCGATGAACGAGTAGCGGATGGCGAAGGTGACCAGTCCGCAGGCAATCCACAACAGAATCAGGGCGGTCTGGCTCACTGTTTGCTCCTCCCCTGCATGAATGCGCCGGCGACGAGGCCGGCCAGCACGGCGACGAACAGGCCGGTCTTGTAGGGCATGGCGACGAGCAGCACCGCTGCGGCACCGGCCGTCAAAGCGGCGATCAGGCGCGGACGGCTGTCGATCAGCGGCACGACGATGGCGATGAAGGTGAGCGGCAGGGCGAAATCGAGACCGAGGTCGGCGGGCAGTTGCGCGCCAAGCAGCACGCCGGCCAGTGTCGACAGCTGCCAGCCGAACCAGAGGGCAAAGCCGGCGCCGAAGAGGATCCAGTGGGCCAGCGGCGAACGCGGTTCGCGCAGCAGGTGCGGAATCGCCGCTGCGTAGGCTTCGTCGGTCAGCAGATAGGCCAGGAGCAGCTTCCAGCGGCGCGGCAGGGCATGCAAGACGGGGGCGACGGAGGCGCTGTATAGCGCATGACGCAGGTTGATCAGCCCGACCGCGCCGACGGCGAGAAAGACCGGCGCGCCAACGCCGACCAGCTGGGCCAGCAGGAATTGGGCGGAACCGGCAAACACCAGCGAAGACATCAGGAATGCCGCCAGCGGCGGAATGCCGCTTTGCAGCGCCACCACGCCATAGATGACGCCAAACGGCACCACCCCCAGCAACATGGGCAGCAGGGCGCGCACGCCAAGCATGAAGGCGCGCAGTGGGGTCAGGGGAGGGGGTGGGGTCATGTTGACGTCATGGAATTTTGCACAGCGACAGCCAGATTCTACGTGCCTGCACCGTTTATAATCGGACGTCAACTTTTTGACGCTAATTTCCCCCTCAAGTGCGCCTGATCAAGCTCAAAGTCGCCGGCTTCAAGTCTTTTGTCGAGCCGACCGTCGTTTTATTTCCCGACCAGCTCGCGGGCGTGGTCGGCCCCAATGGTTGCGGCAAGTCGAACATCATCGACGCCGTACGCTGGGTGCTGGGCGAATCCAAGGCTTCCGAACTGCGCGGCGAGTCGATTCAGGATGTGATCTTCAAGGGCTCGGGCGGCCGCAAGGAAGTGGGACGCGCCAGCGTCGAGCTCCATTTCGACAACGCCCAGGGCCGTGCCGCCGGCCAGTGGAGCCAGTACGCGGAAATCGTGGTCAAGCGCATCCTCGACCGCGAGGGCAATTCCAGCTACTACATCAACAACCTGCACGTGCGCCGGCGCGACGTGATCGACCTGTTCCTGGGCACCGGCTTGGGGCCGCGTGCCTACGCGATCATCGGTCAGGGCATGATTTCACGCATCGTCGAGGCCAAGCCGGACGAACTGCGCTTTTTCCTCGAAGAGGCGGCCGGCGTCACCAAATACAAGGAACGGCGCAAGGAAACCGAGGGTCGCCTCGAAGACGCCGGCGAGAACCTGGCGCGTGTCGATGACATTCGCGGCGAACTCGGCAATCAGGTTACCCGGCTGGAAGGTCAGGCCGCGGTGGCGCAGCAATATCGCGACCTGCAGTTTCAGCTGAACCGCCGCCAGAGCCTGCTCTGGTTCAAGAAACGCAAGGATGCGCAAGCCGAAACGCTCAAGCTTGAGCGTTTAGTCGACGAAGCGATCAACCGCGTCGAGGCCGAAACCGCTGCCTTGCGTGCCACCGAGGCGCGCGTCGAACAGGCGCGCGAGGCGCACTTCACCACCTCCGACGCCCTGCACGCCGCCCAGGCCGAGATGTATTCGGCGAATGCCGAGGTCAAGCGACTGGAATCCGAGATTGCCCATCTGCGCGATGCACGCTTGCGGCTGGAAACTCGCCTGGCCCAACTGGATGCGCAGGAGCAGCACTGGTCGGGCGAGATGCGGCGCGTCGAAGAAGAAGATTTTCGCTGGCGCTCGCTGCTCGAAAATTCCCGCGAGCGTGCCGCCACGGCCGCGGCCCGCCATGAAGAAGCTGCCCAGCGTCTGCCCGAGGCTGAAGATGCCGTCAAGGCAGCTGAAATCCAGGCTGCCGAAAGCCGCAAGGCTCTGAATGCCGCCGAACAGGGCCTGCGTCTGGCAGAAGCCGATCGCGGCCATGCCGTGCGGGCGCTCGACAATCTGGGTCAGCGTCGTCAGCGACTGGATGCCGAGAGTGCCGGTCTGGCTGCGCCCGATCCGGTGCTGCTGGCGACCGCGCAGGAGGGAGCAGCGCAGGCCGAAATTGCGCTTGAAATGGCGCAGGAAGGCCTTGCCGCCCTGCAACTCAGGCAACCGACGCTGGAAGCTGCATTGCGCAGCGCCCGCGAGGCCATGCAGGCCGCGCACCGCGATGTCACGACAGCGCGCGCGCGTCACGATGCCCTCGCCCAGTTGCAGCAGAGCGTGGGGCAGGGCGGCGATCTGTCCGGCTGGTTGAAAGATATGGGGCTGGCCGATGCCCAGCCGCTCTGGCGCGCGATCCAGGTCGATCCGGGCTGGGAAACCGCGGTCGAGGCCGTACTGCGCGAGCGACTGATGGCCGTGCCGGGCGATACCGATACTCTGCAGCGAGCGCTTGCCGCGCCGCCGCCCGCCACCATGGCACTGGCCCTGTGTCGCGAAGATGCTGCTGCCGTCATTCCTGCCGACAGCCTGCGCGCTCATGTGCGCTGTCTCAATTCGCAGTGGGTGGTGGTGCTCGACGAATGGCTCGGCGATGTGCGGGTGGTCGATAGCGATGCAGCGTTGACTGCGGGAATGTTGGCCAATGAGGGCTGGCGCGTGAGCCGCGCCGGCCATGTGGCGACACCCTGCGGTTTGACGCTCTATTCACCCGATGTGCGCACCCATGGCGTGATTGAACGCCAGCGCGAGATCGATGCGCTGGCCGGGCAGATCGCTGCCTTGGAAGAGGCCGAGATGCTGGCGCGCGAGACGCAGACGGAGGCCGAGCGATCGGTTGCCAGCGGTCAGCAAATCCTGTCCGAGACGCGGCGCGTGCTGCAGGAAGCGCAACAGCGTCTGCATGCGGCACAGGTCGAGGCGCTCAAGCTCACGCAGGCCCAATCCCGCCACGACGAACGTGCCGGCCAGCTTGGCCGTGACCTTGCCGAGATCGTGCGGGTCGAGGCAGAGGAAAAAGCGGCTTTCGCTGGCGCCGAGGACGAGGCGGTCAAGTGTCGTGAGGCGCTGGCTGCAGCCCGTGCACGCATGGAAGAAGCGCTGGAACTGCAACGCCAGCGCGACACCGCAATGCGCGAAGTGCGTGCGCTGGAACATCAACTGGCTCGCGAAGCGCAGGAAGCTGGATTTTCCGAGAAGGAATGTCACTCCAAGCTGGCCGACAATGCGCGTGCTGCCGAAACGGCCAAGAAACAGCTGGAGCAGGCGGCTGGCGATCGCGCCGTCACCCAACAGGATCTGGCGGCCATCAGCGATGCGGTGATCCAGGAGCAGTTGCAGGCGGCACTGGCACAGCGCGGCGTGCAAGAGTCGGCGCTGGCGGAACGGCGCAATGCGCTGGAAGGTGCTGCCAGTCAGTTGCGCATGGTGGATGAGGAACGGCTCAAACTTGAACAGGGCTTGCAGCCGGCGCGCGACAAGATCAACGAACTGAAGCTCAAGCAGCAGGCCGCGCAGTTGAACGTCGAGCAATATCAGGAACGCCTCGCCGAGGCGCACGTGGTCAGCCCGGAGGACGAGGCCGCGCTGGCTGCCGAGCTGACGCCGGGCCTGCGAGACAGCGCCCTGCAGGGCGATATCGCACGGATCGCCGCCGAGATCGAAGTGCTGGGCCCGGTGAACCTGGCGGCGCTCGAAGAGCTGGCCAGCTCCCGCGAGCGCAAGGGCTACCTCGACGAACAGTCGGCGGACCTCGCTACCGCGATTGGTACGCTGGAAGACGCCATCCGCCGCATCGACCGGGAAACCCGCGAGCAGTTGCAGGAGACCTACGAAACGGTCAACCGCCATTTCGGCACCTTGTTCCCGGAACTGTTCGGCGGTGGCGAGGCCAGACTGATCCTGACCGGCGAGGAAATCCTCGATGCCGGCATCCAGATCATGGCGCAGCCGCCGGGCAAGCGCAATTCGACCATCCACCTGTTGTCGGGTGGTGAGAAGGCGCTGACGGCCATCGCGCTGGTGTTTGCATTGTTCCAGTTGAACCCGGCGCCATTCTGCATGCTCGACGAGGTGGATGCGCCCCTCGACGATTCGAATACCGTGCGTTTTTGCGAGATGGTCAAGCGCATGTCGCGCAATACCCAGTTCGTCTTTATCACGCACAACAAGATCACCATGGAAATGGCGCAACAGTTGATTGGTGTCACCATGCAGGAGCAAGGCGTGTCGCGCGTGGTGGCTGTCGATATTGAAGAGGCATTGCGCATGACGGAAGAAATGCTTCCCTCACCTCAGGTCCCTGCTTGGGGAAGGGGATGACCTTGGGCGAGCAGCGTTCCGGCAGCGGGACTGCATTGGATTGGCGGAGGTGAAATGAGCGAATTGCAATTGGCACTGATCGGCTTTGGCGTATTGCTGGTCGTCGTCGTCTGGGGTTACAACCTTTGGCAGTCGCGCAAGCAACGGCACCTTGCCCAATCCGTTTTCCCCGATGCCAAGCCCGATGTGTTGATGGCCGGGCGCACGGCTGATGCGGCAACCACGCAGCCATCCGGCGCGTCCCCTGTCATTCATCGCGAACCCACCTTTGGCACGGCAGCGCCTGCTGAAGAGCAGCCGCAAGCCGCTGCCGCAGTCGAGATTCAGGATGCCATCCGGCAAGTGACGGCCGTGCCGGCCGAATGGGCAGACGCCAATGTCGATTGCCTGCTGCGCATCGAGTTCGTCGACGCCGTGCCGGTGGCGAACCTCTGGGCGGAACATGCCGTCTGGTCGCAGTTGATTGACAAGCCGGTGCAATGGCTCGGACTGGATGAACGCAGCGGCCGTTGGCGCTCCCTGTTGCCACAGGACCCCGGCGCGGTCGCACAGGTCGCGGCTGCCCTGCAACTGGTCGACCGCAAGGGTCCGGTGAGTGAGTTGACGCTGGCCGCATTCTTCGACGGCATTCGGCAGCTGGCCCAGCGCTTCTCCGGTCTGGTCGAATTTCCCGAAAATGCGCCGGTGCTGGCTGCGGCACGTGAACTTGACGCTTTTTGCGCGGCAGTCGATTTGCAACTCGCGCTGCATGTATTGCCGCGTCAGGGCAGCCTTAACGAACTGAGCGGCGCCAGACTCAAGCCGTTGATCGACGCCAGCGGCCTCAAGCCCGAAGGTGAGCGCTTTGTCGCCATGGATACCAATGGCGCAGAAATCTTCGCGCTGACTTGCCAGGCCGCGACGGGGGGGGCGACGACCAATGTCGAGGCGCGGGACCTGACCGATTTGAATCTCAGCCTTGATGTGCCACGGGTTGCCGATGGCGCCGCAGCCTTTGATCGCATGATCGGTTTTGCTCGTCAGTGCGCCACCGCCATGGGAGGCCAGCTTGCCGATGCCTCCAGGAATCCGCTGTCCGACGCCACCATCATTGCATTGCGCGCCCGCATCAGCGAATTGCAGACCCAGATGGTCAAAAACGGTATCCCGGCTGGAGATGTGCGCGCCTTGCGTCTGTTTGCCTGATGCCGGATAGTCACAAGAAACACGCCGGGCCGTCCCAAGTGTTTCTTGGCCCCCTGGGGGGAGAGCGCCGCGCAGCAGTGTTTACGGGGGGGGCTGATATTGAACGCGCGGCGTTTCTGCGTGGCGAGATCGAGCGCCATAACCATGCCTATTACGTGCTGGATGCGCCGACCATTCCCGATGCAGAATATGACCGGCTGTTCAGGGAATTGCAGGAAATCGAGGTGGCCCACCCGACCTTGCAAACGCCCGATTCGCCGACCCAGCGGGTGGGTGGTTCACCTCTCGCCGCTTTTCGCCAAGTGGCCCACGCGGTGCCGATGCTGTCGCTTAACAATGCTTTCAGCAGTGCAGAAGTTGCTGCTTTCGACCGACGTTGCAGCGAGGGGTTAGGTACGGCGAGCGTCGAATACGCCTGTGAACCAAAATATGATGGACTGGCGGTTACCCTGCTTTATGAAAATGGCGTGCTTGTGCAGGGTGCGACACGCGGCGATGGTTTCACCGGCGAGGATGTGACGCATAACCTGCGCACCGTGCGCAACATTCCCCTGCGGCTGGCCGAGACCACAAAGGTCAGTGTTCCGGCCCGCATCGAGGTACGCGGCGAGGTGCTGATGCCGCGCCGGGAGTTTGCTGCGCTTAATGAGCGGCAACGCGCGCGTGGCGAAAAAGAGTTTGCCAATCCGCGCAATGCGGCCGCCGGCAGCCTGCGCCAGCTTGATCCAAAAATCACGGCCAAACGACCCTTACGTTTCTTTGCCTATGGTGTGGCAGAAGCCCATGCTGAAAATAACGCCGTTTCGCCAGAGCCGACTTTTGGTGGTGGAGCGGCCCGCCACAGCGAAGTGATGGAGCGGCTGGCTGTCTGGGGTTTCCCAGTGGCCGTTGAACGAGCTGTAGTGCAAGGGGCGGGCGGTTTGCTTGAGTATTACGAACGCATTGGCGCGGCGCGGCGTGCGTTGCCCTACGACATTGACGGTGTGGTCTACAAGGTGGATCGCCTGGCCGATCAGGCCAAGCTTGGCTTTGTGGCGCGTGCGCCGCGCTTCGCCATCGCCCATAAGTTTCCCGCCGAAGAAGCCCTTACCACCGTCGAAGCCATCGAGGTGCAGGTCGGTCGCACCGGGGCCATCACGCCGGTGGCGCGGCTGGCCCCGGTGTTCGTCGGTGGCGTCACGGTGACCAATGCCACGCTGCACAACGAGGACGAAGTGCGGCGCAAGGATGTGCGGGTCGGTGACACGGTGATCGTGCGGCGGGCTGGCGATGTGATTCCCGAGGTGGCGGCAGTGGTTCCGGAGAAGCGCCCGCCGCATGCCGGCAAATTCAGCATGCCCAAAGCCTGTCCGGTATGCGGCTCGGCGGTGGAAAAGCCGGAGGACGAGGTGATTGCACGCTGCACCGGCGGCCTGTTTTGCCCGGCGCAGCGCAAGCAGGCCTTGCTGCATTTCGCTTCGCGCCGGGCGATGGACGTTGAAGGGTTGGGCGACAAGCTGGTCGATCAACTGGTGGATCACGGCATCATCAAGACGCCGGCCGACCTCTACAAGCTCGGCATCCTCAAGCTGGCCAATCTGGAACGCATGGCGGACAAATCCGCTGCCAACCTGCTCGCAGCCATTGAAAAGAGCCGCAAGTCTACGTTGGCACGCTTCATCTTTGCACTCGGCATTCGCAATGTCGGCGAGGCGACGGCGAAGGATCTGGCGCGCTATTTCGGTGGGCTCGATGCGCTGATGGCTGCCGATGCCGAGCATCTGCAACAGGTGCCGGATGTCGGTCCGGTGGTGGCGGCGTCGATCGTGCGGTTTTTTGCCGAACCGCATAACGTCGAGGTGGTCGAACAGTTGCGGGCGGCGGGTATCCGCTGGGAAGAGGGCACGCCGAACATCTTGGCCAATTCACCCATTGCCGGCAAGACCTTTGTGCTGACCGGTACACTACCGACCCTGACGCGCGAGGCGGCCAAGGAATTGATCGAAGCGCGCGGCGGCAAGGTGGCGGGTTCGGTGTCGAAGAAAACACACTATGTCGTGGCCGGTGCAGAAGCGGGCTCCAAACTCGACAAGGCGCAGGAATTGGGCGTTACCATCCTCGACGAAGCAAAATTCATGGAGTTGCTGAAACTATGAAGAAAGTCACGAAAGCCGTCTTTCCTGTCGCCGGCATGGGGACGCGCTTCCTGCCGGCGACCAAGGCGAGCCCCAAGGAGATGCTGCCGATCGTCGATAAGCCGCTGATCCAGTATGCCGTGGAAGAAGCAGTGGCGGCGGGCATTACCGACATGATCTTCGTCACCGGTCGTTCCAAACGCGCCATCGAGGATCATTTCGACAAGGCCTACGAACTGGAAAACGAACTGGAGCGGCGCGGCAAGACCGAGTTGCTGGAATTTGTGCAAAACCTGCTGCCGAGGAATATCAACTGCATCTACATGCGGCAGGCTGAGGCCCTGGGCTTGGGGCATGCCGTGCTATGTGCCGAGCCGGTCGTCGGTGACGAGCCATTTGCCGTGCTGCTGGCCGACGACCTGCTGGATAACGGCACGCCGGTGATTAAGCAAATGGTGGATGCCTACGACTACTATCGGTGTTCGGTGCTGGGCGTGCAGGATGTGCCGCGCGCGGATACCGCAAGCTATGGCATCGTGGCTGCGCAGCCGCTCGCCGGGCGCGTCGAGCGGATCAACGCCATGGTTGAAAAACCCCAGCCGGATGTAGCGCCTTCGACGCTGGCCGTGGTTGGCCGCTATGTCCTGACGCCGCGCATCTTCCATCATCTCAAGAATGTGCGCGCCGGCGCCGGAGGTGAAATTCAATTGACCGATGCCATCTCGTCACTGCTCTCCGAACAGCAGGTGCTGGCCTATCGCTATGAAGGGGTGCGCTATGACTGTGGCTCCAAGCTGGGCTATTTGCAGGCCACTGTTGAATACGCGCTGCGTCACCCCGAGGTAGGGGTTGAATTTGCCGCTTATCTGCGTACGCTGGATAAACTGTCTTGACCCCCGCCTTGGCCAATAACCCATGAAACCCCTGAACGCCGACCTGCATTGCCATTCGAACGTGTCCGACGGCTTGCTGTCGCCCGCCGCGCTGGTGGAACGGGCCAAGGCGAACCGCGTCGACCTGCTGGCGCTGACCGACCATGACGAAGTTTCCGGTCTGGATGAGGCGCGACAAATTGCCGAAGCAGTGGGTATCCGCTTCGTGACCGGCACGGAAATATCGGTGTCCTGGGGTGACGACCAGACTGTGCATATTGTCGGCCTCAATTTTGATGAGCATCACCCCGACCTGGTCGCCGGCCTGGCCCGGGTGCGCAGCGGGCGTGATGCCAGAGCCGAACGGATGGCTGCCGAACTGGCGAAGGTAGGTATCGCTGATGCCTATGCCGGTGCGCTCAAGTATGTCAATAACCCGGCACTGATTTCGCGTTCGCATTTTGCCCGCTACATTGTTGAACGTGGGTTTGCGCGCGATATCAAAACCGTGTTCGAGCACTGGCTCGCGAAAGGCAAGCCCGGCTATGTCAGCCATTCATGGGCGGAGTTAACAGACGCGCTGGACTGGATCAGGATGGCCGGCGGGGTGGCGGTGATTGCCCATCCCGCGCGTTACCGATTGACTCCGACTGAACGGCGCGAACTGTTTGTGGCTTTCAAGGAACTTGGCGGGCAGGGTATCGAGGTGATTTCCGGTTCCCACACCGAGGCCGAGGTGCGCGAATTTGCCGGCATTGCCCGTGAGTTTGGATTTGTCGCCTCGCGTGCCTCGGATTTTCATGGGCCGGGGGAAAGCTATATCGACCTTGGGCGCATGGCACAGTTGCCCCCCGATCTGACGCCGGTTTGGGAAGTCTGGTAATGAATACAGAATTTCTGCAAATCCACCCAACGAATCCGCAACCGCGGTTGATCGCCCAGGCGGCGGACATCATTCGCAAGGGAGGCTTGGCAGCGTTTCCTACCGATTCGGCCTATGCATTGGGCGGACATATCGGCGATGCCGCCCTGCTGGAACGCATCCGGCGCATTCGCGGCGTGGATGATCGGCACTTGTTCACCCTGATGTGCCGCGATCTGTCTGAAATCGCCACTTATGCGCGGGTGGATAACGTGCAGTACCGCATGCTCAAGGCGGCCACGCCAGGCAGCTACACCTTCATTCTCGAAGGCACCAAGGAATTGCCACGTCGCGTGCTGCATCCCAAGCGCAAGACCATTGGGCTGCGCGTGCCGGATAATCCGGTGGTACTGGCACTGCTGGCTGAACTCAATGAACCGATCCTGAGCTCGACGTTGATTCTGCCGGATGACAGCGAGCCTTTGTGCGATGCCGGGGAGATTCGTGATCGACTGGATCGGCAGATCGATGTGGTGATCGACGCCGGACCCTGCGGCCTTGGCATGACTACCGTGATCAATCTGGTCGGGGGTTCCCCCGAGTTGATTCGTGCCGGTTGCGGGCCGTTGAAGCCCTTTGGATTGGCAGTCGATTAATGGCCCCCCACGCTCGCAACACCGGCTCGCCGCCCCCCGCGGGAGGGCGGCGCCTCTCTTGAGACGGCCCGGCGAGAGGCTAGAATCAGACACTTATGGAAAATATTATTCAGACGCTGGCGATCTATGCCCTGCCGGTGATCTTCGCCATCACCCTGCACGAGGCGGCACACGGCTATGCGGCGCGTCACTTCGGCGATCCGACCGCGTGGCAGATGGGGCGCATCACGCTCAATCCCATCAAGCACGTTGATCCGGTGGGCACCTTGCTGGTGCCGGCCCTGATCCTGTTTTTCAGCAAGGGCACGTTCCTGTTCGGCTGGGCCAAGCCGGTGCCGGTCAATTTTGGCCAACTGCGGCGACCCAAGCAGGACATGTTCTGGGTGGCCGCCGCCGGGCCGGGCGCGAATCTTTTTATGGCCCTGGTGTGGGCGGCGGCGCTGAAGCTGGCGGTGGTGATGCCGGATAATGCGTATAGTCTGCCGCTGGCGGAAATGGCGCGCGCCGGCATCAGTATCAATGGGGTGCTGATGCTGCTGAATCTGCTGCCGCTCCCCCCACTCGATGGCGGGCGCATTGCCGTGAGCCTGTTGCCCCCGGCGCTGGCTTGGCGATTTGCGCAGCTTGAGCGCTATGGCTTTCCAATTTTGCTCGCCCTCCTGTTTCTCGGGGTGCTCGAAACTATCCTGACACCGCTGCTGCGGGTCTATTTCTCTATCATTAAAGGTCTGTTCTTCCTCTGATTATGTTCGCCGAAAAGGTTCTCTCCGGCATGCGTCCCACCGGGCGTCTGCATCTGGGCCACTACCATGGGGTACTGGCCAACTGGGTGAAGTTGCAACACGAATACCCTTGTCTGTTTTTCGTCGCCGACTGGCACGCGCTGACGACGGCCTATGACGAGCCGGGCACCATTACCCAGAATACCTGGGACATGGTGGTCGACTGGCTCGCCGCCGGCGTCGATCCCGCGCAGGCCACCATCTTCATCCAGTCACGGGTGCCGGAACATGCCGAATTGCACCTGCTGCTGTCAATGATGACACCGCTGGGCTGGCTGGAACGCGTGCCGACCTACAAGGATCAGCAGGAAAAACTCAGCCACAAGGACCTGACAACCTATGGTTTCCTCGGCTACCCGCTCCTGCAGGCGGCCGATATCCTGATCTACCGTGCCGACAAGGTGCCGGTGGGTGAGGATCAGGTGCCCCATATCGAATTTACCCGCGAGATCGCGCGCCGCTTCAATCATTTATACGGTCGCGAAGCGGGTTTCGAAGAGAAGGCAATCGAGGCGATAAAAAAGCTTGGCAGCAAGCGCGCCAAGCTTTACAGGGAATTGCGCACCCGCTACCAGGAAAAGGGCGAAGCCGCCGCGCTCGATCAGGCCCACGCTGTGCTGGATGAGGCGCAAAGTCTGTCGCACGGCGACCGCGAGCGGCTGTTCGGCTATTTGGAGGGCGGTGGCAAGATGATTCTTGCCGAGCCGGATGCATTGCTGACGCACGCTTCCCGCATGCCCGGACTGGACGGCCAGAAAATGTCGAAGTCCTATGGCAACACCATTGCCCTGCGTGAAGACGAGGCGTCGATTACCAAGAAGATCCGCACCATGCAGACCGATCCACAGCGGGTGCGGCGCACTGATGCCGGCGATCCCGACAAGTGCCCGGTCTGGCAGTTTCACCAGATCTATTCGAATGACGAGGTCAAGGATTGGGTGCGACAGGGCTGCCGTTCTGCCGGCATTGGTTGCCTCGAATGCAAGCAGCCGGTCATCGAGGGAATCCTGAAGGAACAGGAGCCGATGCGTGAACGTGCGCGCCTGTATGAAGAGGATCCGCAGCTGGTCAAGAACATCATTGCCGACGGCTGTGAGAAAGCCAGACGGCTCGCACAGGAGACCATGCGCGATGTACGCGAGGCCATCGGACTCGACTATTCGTGAAAAAAATCGCCGAAATCGACTCCCTTGCCGACGAAGCGGAACTGCTCGCGATCATCCGCGAGAGCTTTTTCGAGCGCATGCCGTTCAATCGGATTCTCGGCATCGAGTTGCTGTCGCTGCATCACGACCAGCCGGAACTGCGCTTCGACATGCGACCGGAACTGGTCGGCAACTACATCCGCAATATCCTGCATGGTGGTGTGATCTCATCGGTGCTCGATGTCATCGGCGGCCTGGTGGCCTTCCTCGGTGTGCAGCAAAAGCTGAAGGGCAAGCCGGTGGCCGAGGTGATGGAGCGCTTTTCCCGCATCGGCACCATCGATCTGCGCATTGACTATCTGCGACCCGGTACGGGCGAGTGGTTTCTGGCGCGCGGTTTTCCGCTGCGCACCGGCAACAAGGTGGCCGTGACGCGCATGGAGCTTTTCAATGACCAGCACGCCCTGATCGCGGTCGGTACCGCGGCCTATACGGTGTCATGATGACGGCAGAGGGCCTTGAAGAGAAAGTCGGCGTTGGTGGAACGGCGCAGGCGGATCATGTGGACCTGGCGGCGGCGCATGTGCCGATGCTCTATGGCGAACCGATGCCGGAGATGCCGCGCGATCTCTACATTCCGCCCGATGCGCTGGAAATAATTCTCGATGCCTTCGAGGGGCCGCTCGACCTGCTACTGTATCTGATCCGCAAGGCCAATCTCAGCATCCTCGATATTCCGATGGCGCCCTTGACCGCGCAATATCTCGTGTATGTCGAGGCCATGCGGCGCAGCAACCTCGAACTGGCTGCCGACTACCTCCTGATGGCAGCAATGCTGATCGAGATCAAATCGCGCATGCTGTTGCCGCGCCCGCCCAGAACCGATGGCGGCGAGCCGGAAGACCCGCGTGCCGAACTGATGCGCCGCCTGATGGAGTACGAACGGATCAAGCAGGCGGCCGCCAAGCTCGATGCCCTGCCGCAGGCGCATCGCGACTACGAGTGGGCATCGGTATGGATCGCCGAAAAGGTGGCCGCGCGCGCGCCCGAGGTAAGCGTGCACGACCTGCAGGTGGTCTGGCTGGCGCTGATGCGCCAAGCCAAGATGCACCAGCATCACCGTATCCGGCGTGAGGAACTTTCGGTGCGCGAACACATGGGACTGATCTTGCGTCGCCTGCAGGGGCGCAACTACGTTGTCTTCGACGACCTGTTTGAAGTGGGCGGCGAGCACAGCACGCTGTCCAGCCTGGTAGTGAGCTTTCTGGCCATCCTCGAACTGTCGCGCGAGCGCCTCGTCGAACTGACCCAGAGTGAAGCGTTGGCGCCCATCTATGTAAAATTGAGCGATGCTGCAACTCTACAAGCCTGAAGACTACAAGCGCGTCCTCGAGACTGCCTTGCTGGCGGCGGTCGAGCCGCTGTCGCTGGCCGAGCTGAAAAAACTCTTCGACGAGCCCTTCGACGACGAAACCTGGCGCACGCTGCTGGACGACTTGCGTCGCGACTGGGCGGACCGTGGTGTGGAATTGGTGCAACTCTCGTCTGGCTGGCGTTTCCAGACCCGGCTGGAGTATCAGGGTTTTCTCGACCGGCTGAAGAACGAAAAGCCGCAGAAGTATTCCCGTGCCGTCATGGAAACGCTGGCGATCATTGCCTACCGCCAACCGGTGACGCGCGGCGACATCGAAGACATTCGTGGCGTTGCCGTGTCGCCCAACATAATAAGGACGCTGGAAGGCCGCGGTTGGGTGGATACTGTCGGCCACCGTGATTCACCCGGCCGACCGGCGCTGTATGCTACAACCAAGAAATTTCTTGATGAACTGAGTCTGCGCAGCTTGTCCGAATTGCCGCCGCTCGCCGAGATTGAACGGATGATTGATGCCCAACCCACCGAAACGCCCACAACGCCAGAAAGCGAACCCGCAGCAAGCGCAGCGCAGTCCGCCGAAGCGTCCTCTGGCGAGCAAATTGCCAACCACGAAAAAGCCTCTGCGCAAAGCGACGCCTTTCCGGGCACCGCCGCGACCTGACCAGCCGGCGCGCCAAGCATCGCCCGCCTCGGAACTGCCGACTGTCAAACTGCAAAAAGCATTGGCCGATGCCGGTCTGGCTTCGCGCCGCGAGATCGAGGAATGGATTGCCGCTGGTCGCGTCGCCGTTAATAGTGAGCCGGCGCATCTGGGTCAGCGTATCTGCGCTACCGACAAGGTCAAGGTTGGGGGGCGTCTGGTTAATTTGCACTTTGCCGAGCGCACGCCACGCGTGCTGCTTTATCACAAGCCCGAAGGAGAAATCGTCTCGCGCGACGACCCGCAGGGCCGGCCCAGTGTTTTCAATGCCCTGCCACGCTTGCGCGGTGGGCGGTGGGTCGCCATCGGCCGGCTGGATTTCAATTCCTGTGGCCTGTTGCTGTTTACCACCGATGGTGCGCTGGCCAACCGCCTGATGCACCCGCGCTATGGTATCGACCGGGAATACGCGGTGCGCGTGCTGGGCGAGGTGAACGAGGCAGCCTTGAAGCAACTGACCGATGGCATTGAACTCGAAGACGGCATGGCCAAGTTCATCCGGTTCAGGCCGGCGGGCGGGGAGGGCGCCAACCACTGGTACAACGTGACACTGGATGAAGGGCGCAACCGTGAGGTAAGGCGCATGTTCGAGGCGGTCGGTGTCACTGTCAGCCGGCTGATGCGCGTCCGTTACGGGCCGATTGTCCTGCCTTCCAACTTGAAACGTGGCCAGAGTCGCGAACTGACTATCGATGAGGTACAGGCTCTGCTGAAAGTCCTTAAGGTTGCCGAGGAAAGTCGGGAATAGGGACATACACCCTTCCTGCTCCCGCCAATAGTCGATTTAACCCGTAAGGGGAACGCCGTCCCGCCAGCGCCGACTTTTGGCCTTTACTTGGTGGTGCATGTACTTGTATAATCAGCCGCTTTCCAGCGCATGGCCAACTATAATTTTGGCAGTGTGCGGGGCAGGAAATGAAGAAATGGGCAGTTGCCCATTTTTTTTTGGCGCGGTGGGAAGTGTATGGCAGATTTGGCAGGGTTGATCGAGCAGGCAGTTACCGGGCTGGGCTATGAACTCGTGGACTTCGAGACAAGTCCGCGGGTGCGCTTGTTGCGCGTGTTTATTGATCGCCCCGCCGTGCCTGTTGCGCCGGCTGGTGAACAGACGGAAAAATCCGCTGGTGTGACAGTTGAAGACTGTTCTGCCGTCAGCCATCAGCTGACGCGCTTGTTCATGGTCGAGAATATCGACTATGACCGCCTTGAGGTTTCCTCACCCGGACTGGACCGGCCACTGAAAAAACCTGCTGACTTCGAGCGCTTCGTCGGGCACGAATTGCAAATAAAACTGCGTATCGCGGAGGTGCCCACCGGTGGGCAGGGGGCTTTACCACCGCAGCGCAATTTTTCCGGCGTCATCCTCGGGTTGGTCGAGGGTCGACTGCGCCTCAAGACTGGCGAAGCCGAGCGTGAATTTGCGCTCGACAACATTGAAAAGGCACGGCTGGTACCTAAGTTTTAACCAGGCTTAAACTGAATTCGGAATTAGAACGGGAGATTGAAATGAGTCGTGAATTGCTGATGCTGGTCGATGCTCTGGCGCGGGAAAAGAACGTCGACAAGGACATCGTCTTCGGTGCCCTTGAGCTTGCGCTCGCCTCGGCGACCAAGAAGCGCATCCACGACGAAGCTGACGTGCGCGTCGAGATTGATCGTGAAACCGGCACCTTCGAAGCCTTTCGCCGCTGGCTGGTGCTGGACGACGAAGAAGTGGAAATTCCCGCCCAGCAGATTGGCCTGACCGAGGCGCGCGAGCAGGTGGCGGACGTGCAACTCGAAGAGTTCATCGAAGAGGCGCTCGAGCCGATCGACTTCGGCCGGATCGGTGCCCAGACGGCCAAACAGGTCATTCTGCAGAAAATTCGTGATGCCGAACGTGAACAGGTATTGAATGACTTTCTTGCCCGCAAGGAACATCTGGTCACTGGCACCATCAAGCGCATGGAGCGCGGCAACGCCATAGTCGAGGCGGGTCGCATCGAGGCTTTGCTGCCTCGCGATCAGATGATTCCGAAAGAGAACCTGCGTCCCGGCGACCGGGTGCGCGCCTGGCTGATGAAGATCGACCGCAGCGCGCGTGGCCCGCAGTTGATCCTGTCGCGTACGGCACCGCAGTTCATCATGAAATTGTTCGAACTCGAAGTGCCCGAGATCGAAGATGGCTTGCTGGAAATCAAAGCCGCCGCCCGCGACCCAGGGGTGCGGGCCAAAATTGGTGTCAAGTCGAACGATCCGCGCGTCGATCCGATCGGCACCTGTGTCGGCATGCGCGGCTCGCGAGTGACGGCGGTGACCAATGAGTTATCGGGTGAGCGGGTCGACATCGTGTTGTGGTCTGCCGATCCGGCGCAGTTCGTAATCGGTGCACTGGCGCCAGCCGAAGTGAATTCGATTGTTGTCGATGAAGAAAAGCACAGCATGGATGTGGTGGTCGATGAGGCCAACCTGGCCATCGCCATCGGCCGCAGCGGGCAGAACGTGCGCCTCGCTTCCGAGCTGACTGGCTGGTCGATCAACCTGATGACGGTTGAGGAATCACAGGAAAAGCAACAGAAGGAAACCTCCAGTACCCGCCAATTGTTCATGGACAAGCTGGATGTGGATGGAGAAGTCGCCGAAATCCTCGTCCAGGAAGGCTTCACGACCTTGGAGGAGGTGGCTTATGTGCCGCTTGCCGAAATGCTTGAAATTCAGGCTTTCGATGAGGCAACGGTGAACGAATTGCGTGAACGTGCCCGTAACATTCTGTTGACGGAAGCCATCGTCAATGAGGAGGAATTGGAAAAGGTGGCAGATGATCTGCTCAACCTTGACGGCATGGACCGGCAACTGGCTGCGAAGCTTGCCCAGCACCAGGTTGTCAACCGCGAAGAACTGGCCGATTTGGCCGTGGATGAATTGATGGAAATGACGGATATCGATGAGGAACGCGCCAAAGCTTTGATTACGGTCGCGCGCGCTCACTGGTTCGCCGATGAAAATCAGTAAGGAGGCGATATGTCAACCCAGATGAGTGTTTCCCAATTTGCTGCGGAGCTGAAAATGCCTCCTGCAGCCCTGATCGAGCAACTGGCCAAGGCCGGAGTTGCCAAAAAAACCGGTAGCGACACACTGACCGAACAGGACAAGACCCGGCTGCTCGAGTTTTTGCGCAAATCGCATGGTGAGGCGTCGCCCAAAGCGAAGATCACCTTGACCCGCAAGCAAACCTCCGAAATCAAGTCTGCCGACTCTTCAGGCAAGGCACGGACGATTCAGGTCGAGGTGCGCAAGAAGCGCACTTTCGTCAAGCGCGAAGCCGAGGTAGTGGCCGAGGTGGAAACTGAGGTGGTAACCGAAGCGCCAGTCGTCGAAGCCGTTCCGGTTGCACCCGTTGCACCGGTTGAGCCCGTTGCTCCCGAAACGCCCACCACGCAGGCTACGCCATTCGTGGTCGTCAATGCCGAGCAAGCAGCGCTGCGCGAGCAGCAAGCCCGCCGTCAGGCCGGGCTAGCCGCGATCCAGGCGGCAGAACTGAAAGAGAAGCTGGCGCGCGAAGCCAAGGTGTCCGTGGCCCGCGCCGAAGCCGAGGCCCGCTTGCTGCAACATCAGGCGCAAGCCGAGGCCGCCGAAGCGAAAAAAACCGCCGAACTGGCTCCTGCGGATGCTGGTGCCAGCGTCACCGGTACTTTGCACAAACCGGCAGGTAGTCCCGCTGCTGCGCCACGTAAAAAAGCCGAAATCAAGTCGGCAGCTGCGCTCAAGAGCGAAGCTGATCGCAACCGCCGTGGTGGCGGTATAAAGACGCGCGGCGACGCCAAAGGTGGTACGGGCGGCTGGCGCGGTGGGCCAAAGCAGGGTGGACGCCATGGCCGTCATCATGAGGGAGAGCGCGCCGCACCCCAGCCGATCGAACAGGTCGTGCGCGAAGTGCATGTGCCCGAGACCATCTCGGTGGCTGACCTGGCCCACAAAATGTCGGTCAAGGCCACTGAGGTCATCAAGACGCTGATGAAGATGGGCATGATGGTCACCATCAATCAGCATCTCGATCAGGAAACTGCAATGATTGTTGTCGAGGATCTTGGTCACAAGGCGTTTGCCGCCAAACTTGACGACCCGGATGCCTTCCTCGACGTGGAGCAGGTCGATCACAAAGATAGCGAACTGTTGCCGCGTGCACCGGTTGTGACGGTGATGGGCCACGTTGACCATGGCAAGACCTCCCTGCTCGACTACATCCGTCGTGCCAAGGTTGCGGCCGGCGAGGCCGGTGGGATTACTCAGCACATCGGCGCTTATCACGTCGAAACACCGCGCGGCATGGTGACCTTCCTCGATACGCCTGGCCACGCCGCTTTTACGGCCATGCGCGCGCGCGGTGCCAAGGCTACCGACATCGTGATTCTGGTGGTTGCCGCTGACGACGGTGTGATGCCGCAGACCAAAGAGGCCATTCACCATGCCAAGGCGGCCAACGTGCCGCTGGTGGTGGCGATAACCAAGATCGACAAGCCGGATGCCAATGCCGATCGCGTCCGCCAGGAACTGGTCGCAGAAGGCGTGGTGCCTGAAGAGTATGGTGGTGACGTGCCGTTTGTGTCGGTATCGGCCAAGACTGGTCAAGGTGTTGACGATCTGCTTGAAAACGTACTGTTGCAGGCCGAGGTATTGGAACTGAAGGCTTCCATTGACACGTTCGCCAAGGGCCTCGTCATAGAGGCGCGCCTGGATAAAGGCAAGGGTCCGGTGGCGACTGTTCTGGTGCAGTCGGGTACATTGAAGCGCGGTGACGTGCTGCTGTGCGGACAGGTGTTTGGTCGTGTCCGGGCCATGCTTGACGAAACCGGTCGTCCGATCGAAACTGCCGGTCCATCGATCCCGGTCGAGATTCAGGGCTTGTCCGATGTGCCTTCCGCTGGCGATGAGGCGATGGCGATGGCCGACGAAAAGAAGGTGCGCGAGATTGCCTTGTTCCGTCAGGGTAAATTCCGCGATGTGCGGTTGGCCAAGCAGCAGGCCGCCAAGCTTGAGAATATCTTCGAGCAGATGGGCGAGGGCGAAGTCAAGACCCTGGCCCTGATCATCAAGTCCGACGTGCAAGGCTCACAAGAAGCGCTCGCGCAGTCTTTGGTCAAGCTGTCGACCGATGAAGTCAAGGTCAATGTCATTCACGCTGCAGTCGGCGGGATTTCCGAGTCCGACGTGAACCTTGCCCAGGCCTCGAAGGCTGTCATTATTGGTTTCAACACCCGCGCCGATGCCGGCGCACGCAAGGCGGCCGAGAACTTCGGGGTCGATATTCGCTACTACAATGTCATTTACGATGCGGTTGACGAAGTGAAGGCGGCCCTGTCCGGCATGCTGTCGCCCGAAAAGCGCGAGCACGTGCTCGGGATGGTCGAGATTCGCCAAGTATTCCGTATCACCAGAGTGGGTGCCGTGGCGGGTTGCATGGTGACATCCGGTATCGTCAAGCGCTCTGCGCAGGTGCGTTTGATTCGTGACAACGTGGTGATCCATACCGGTGAACTCGATTCGCTCAAACGTTTCAAGGATGACGTGCGCGAGGTGAAAGAAGGCTTTGAGTGCGGCTTGTCACTGAAAAACTACAACGACATCAATGAGGGCGACCATCTCGAAGTATTCGAGATTCAGGAAGTCGCTCGCAGTCTGTAAAAATATATGGCCCCCCACGCTCGCAAACCCGGCTCGCTGCCCCCCACCGGGGGCGGATGCCCTCTTGGGGCTGCCCGGCGAGGGCATAGTCGATGGTGACACGGCAAGCCCATGGGCACGGATTTTCGCGCAGCGACCGCGTTGCCGAGCAGATCCGCCGCGATCTGACGGAATTGCTGCGTCAGGTGAAAGATCCACGAGTGGCTGATGTTTTGCCGCTGCTCACCATCACCGATGTCGAGGTCACCTCCGATTACACCCATGCCAAGGTTTTCTACACCTCTCTGGCTGGGGCGGAGCGCGCCAAGGAGATCGCCAAGGGCTTGGGACACGCTGCCATCTTTTTGCGGCGCGAACTTGGCCGGCGTCTGCGCATTCACCACATCCCCGAGTTGCACTTCACCTACGATGCCTCGGTTGAACGCGGTAGTCGGTTGTCACGCCTGATCGACGAGACTGTGGCGGCTGACGCGGCCAGCGACAATCAGGAGCAATGAACGCTCCCCGCCGCCCGCCGCGCCGCAAGGTGGATGGTGTGCTGTTGCTCGACAAGCCACTTGGCATTAGTTCAAACGCTGCGTTGCAGCAAGCGCGCCGCCTGTTCAATGCGGCCAAGGCTGGCCACACCGGTACGCTCGACCCTTTGGCTACCGGTCTGCTGCCCTTATGTTTTGGCGAAGCCACCAAGTTTGCCGGCGAGTTGCTGGATGCCGACAAGGCCTATTGCGCCACCGTGCAACTGGGTGTGGTTACCGATACCGCGGATGCCGAGGGCCGCGTGCTGGAAACCCGGCCGGTGAGCGCAGATGAGGCGATGGTGCGCGCCTTGCTGCCCCGCTTCATGGGGCTGCAGCAACAAGTGCCGCCGATGTATTCCGCCTTGAAGCGCGATGGCACGCCACTTTATGAATTGGCACGGCAAGGCATCGAAGTGGTGCGCGCACCGCGCGCGGTCACCATTCATTCGCTCGAATTTCTTGCCTGGTCAGGCGACCGCTTCGAGCTGGCTGTGGCATGCAGCAAAGGCACCTATGTGCGTACTCTGGCGGCAGATATTGGTCAGGCGCTCGGTTGTGGCGCCCATCTTGCCGCGTTGCGCCGTACGCGGGTCGGGATGCTGGACGTGGCAAACGCCATCACCCTCGAATCGATTGACAACACCCCGGCAGCTTCGCGCGATGAACTGCTGATGCCGCCGGATGCACTGCTGGCTGATTTGCCGGCTGTTTTTCTGACCGAATTGGATGTTGCGCGTTTGTTGCTTGGCCAGTCGATTCGCTGGGTCGATACGCCTGCCCAGCGTTGTCGACTTACTGGACCACGAGGCTTTTTCGGTCTTGGCGATGTGTCCACGGATGGATGGTTGCGGCCGAAGCGTTTGCTGGCTACCAATACGGACGTTTGTCCGTGAAAACTTGGCAACTGTTTGAATAATCTGGTTAACGGCGGGTATAATTATCAGCCTTGCCGAGTCATCAGCCGGCAAGTTTTGTTTTGGCATAGCCGCTTCAGGATATGCCTTCATTGAAGTTTCATTTTCGTGGGTGCGGTGCTCTATCAAACCGGGGCGGCACCTGTTTCCAATTCAGCGTTTGAGAGAAAATCATATGGCCATTAATACTGCCGCCAAGGCACAAATTGTTACCGACTTCCAACGCGCCCAAGGCGACACGGGATCCCCTGAAGTTCAAGTTGCATTGCTCACTGCGCGCATCAACGACCTGACCGGGCACTTCAAGGCACACGTCAAGGATCACCACTCCCGTCGCGGCCTGCTTAAAATGGTGAGCCAGCGTCGCAAGATGCTCGACTACCTCAAGGGCAAGAATGCCGAGAGTTATCGTGCGCTGATCGCGCGCCTCGGCCTGCGCAAGTAACACCGCGCATTTAACGCTACCGCCGCCTCATCCCCGCGTTACGCCGTGCGCGTAACTCGAATGACATGCCGGCCGACAAGGCTGGCTGAGGATTGAAACGAGAGGAATCACTGTGCTGACACCCATCAAGAAAAGCTTTGCCTACGGCGCGCATACCGTAACGCTGGAAACTGCCGAAATCGCCCGTCAATCCACCGGTGCCGTTCTGGTCAACGTCGATGACACCGTTGTGCTCGCCACCGTCGTTGCCAAAGATGTCGCCAAGACCGGCCAGGACTTTTTCCCACTGACGGTCGACTATGTTGAGAAAGTTTATGCTGCCGGTCGTATCCCCGGTGGCTTCTTCAAGCGCGAGGGGCGCCCCTCCGAGAAGGAAATTCTGACCTCGCGCCTGATCGACCGGCCGATCCGTCCGCTTTTCCCCGACGGTTTTTACAACGAAGTTCAAGTCATCATTCACGTGCTGTCAAGCAATCCTGAAGTCGATCCGGACATTCCGGCGATGATCGGCGCTTCGGCCGCGTTGGCGATTTCCGGTATTCCCTTCAGCGGTCCGATCGGCGCTGCGCGTGTCGGCTACATCAGCGGTCAGTATGTTCTGAACCCGACGTTCAGCCAGTTGGTCGAGAGCCAGCTTAATCTCGTCGTTGCCGGTACCCAGGCCGCAGTGCTGATGGTCGAGTCTGAAGCCCAGCAACTGTCCGAAGAAGTCATGCTGGGTGCGGTCGTGTTTGGCCACGATCAGTTGCAGACAGCCATCAAGGCTATCAATGAACTGGTTGAAGAGGCGGGCAAGCCCGAGTGGGACTGGCAACCGCCGGCCAAGGACGAAGCCCTGATCGCCAAGGTCGCGGCATTGGCCGAAGCCGATCTGCACGAAGCCTATCGCATCACCAGTAAGCAGGCGCGCACCCAAAAGTGCCGCGAAATCTCGAAGAAGGTCATCGAGGCGGTGTGTACCGGCGAAGGCGCCGCTGATACAACCGCTGTTGGCAACCTGATTTTTGATATTGAAGCCAAGATCGTGCGCAGCCAGATTCTGAATGGCGAGCCGCGCATCGACGGTCGTGATACGCGCACCGTGCGTCCGATTGCCATCCGCCACGGCGTGCTGGCACGTACCCACGGTTCGGCATTGTTTACGCGTGGCGAGACTCAGGCGCTGGTGATCGCCACCTTGGGTACCGGTCGTGATGAGCAGATCATCGATGCCCTGCAAGGTGAACATCGTGATCGCTTCATGCTCCACTACAACATGCCACCCTTCGCCACCGGTGAAACCGGCCGCGTCGGCAGCCCGAAGCGTCGCGAAATCGGTCATGGCCGCTTGGCCAAGCGCGCACTGCTTGCCGTGTTGCCGTCCGCCGAGGATTTTAGTTATTCGATGCGTGTGGTTTCCGAAATTACCGAATCGAACGGTTCCTCATCGATGGCCTCGGTCTGCGGTGGTTCGCTGGCCCTGATGGATGCCGGTGTGCCACTGAAGGCGCATGTGGCCGGTATCGCCATGGGCCTGATCAAGGAAGGCAGCCGCTTTGCCGTGCTGACCGATATCCTCGGTGACGAGGATCATCTGGGTGACATGGACTTCAAGGTGGCGGGTACGGAAGCTGGCATCACTGCCCTGCAGATGGACATCAAGATTCAGGGCATCACCAAAGAAATCATGCAGGTGGCGCTGGCTCAGGCGAAGGAAGCTCGCCTGCATATCCTTGGCATCATGAACACCTCGATGGGCGGACATCGTCAGGAAGTTTCCGATTTTGCGCCGCGCATGATCACGATCAAGATCAATCCGGAGAAAATCCGCGATGTCATCGGCAAGGGTGGTGCGGTGATCCGCGCCCTGACGGAAGAGACCGGTTGCGTCATCGACATTGGGGATGACGGTACCGTGACCATCTCCTCCGTCAGTTCCGATGCTGCTCAGGCCGCCAAAAAACGTATCGAGGACATTACCGCCGAAGTCGAGGTTGGCAAGATCTACGAAGGTACGGTACTGCGTCTGCTGGATTTTGGCGCGATCGTGCAGATCATGCCGGGCAAGGATGGCCTGCTGCATATTTCCCAGATCGCCAACGAGCGTGTCAATGCCGTTGCGGATCATCTGAAGGAAGGTCAGCTAGTGCGCGTCAAGGTCATCGAGACTGATGACAAAGGGCGTGTGCGCTTGTCCATGAAGGCTTTGTTGGCTGACGCTTCTGGCGAGGCTGCTGCTCAGTAAGTCATCTGAGGCAGGACAGTAAAAAAGGACGCTGCGGCGTCCTTTTTTACTTACGGCTGTTGGCTGCGGCGGCTACGCTTTACTACCCTGCGCGATTTCGCCTACGCCTGAAAAAAATAGCGAAGCATCACTTCGCTATTTGTTTCTCCCTACGCTCTTCCAGTTCCTTGCAATCGATGCACAGGGTTGCGGTCGGGCGTGCTTCAAGACGCTTTAACCCAATTTCAACGCCGCAACTTTCGCAGTAACCATATTCGCCGTCTTCGATAAGAGTGATCGATTCGTCGATCTTCTTGATCAGTCTGCGCTCACGGTCGCGATTGCGCAGTTCGAGGGCGATATCGGATTCCTGGCTGGCCCGATCATTCGGATCGGCGAAAACTGTCGCCTCATCCTGCATGGTGTGCACTGTTCGTTCAATGTCCCCGGCCAGTTCGAGTTTAAGAAGATCCAGAATCTTCCGGAAATGCGCGAGTTGCTTCGCGCTCATGTACTCCTCGTTCTTCTTGGGAACGTATGGGGAAAACTGCTTTTGCAAAAACTCTTCGGCCATCTATTGCTCCGCCCGAGAAAAATATGACGTTATAAACGAAACATGCACCTGCTGCAAGTGATTGCCACTCTGCCAAATTGTTAGTTTGACTGACTGACCTCCTCAAATGCAAGTCTCACACCAAAACCGATCAGCGCCAAGCCTGCCATGCGCCGCGCCAGAATTTGCACCCAGGGCAGACGCGCCAGTCGTTGTGCTGCCCAATGACCGGCAAAAACCAGTATTGACTGATAGAGCAGGCTGATCAGGCTGACATGCAGCAGCAACGCAGCCAGCGTGACCACGGAAGCCTCCGCGCGAATAAATAGCGGAAAAAAGGCGACGAAAAACAACATTGCCTTCGGGTTGGTCAGGCAAATCACCAGCGCGCGGCGGAAACTACCCCAACCGAGATGGGCTGCGGACTGCGCAGTCGCGGCTGTGGCCGGTTTGCGCAGCAACTGCCAGCCGATCCAGCACAGATAGACGGCACCGAGCGTCTGCAACATCCTGAATACCTCCGGATGGATCTGCAGCAGCGCCGCCAGCCCCAGGACTGCACCCAGCATCCACACTGCGTCGCCGGCCAGGGTGCCGGCAACGGCGGCCATCCCGCCCGGAACGCCATGGCGTCCGGTCGCCGCGAGAATGGCGAAAGTGCCCGGCCCGGGAATCAGCTGGAAGATTAAGACAGCCGTGATGAAACTGGCGTAATGCTGGATGTCGAACATTGAATCAGCCCGCCAGGCGTTGTGCAACCCAGGCCCTGACGCTGGCAAGCGCTGCCGGCAGGTTTTCGGGCTGCGTGCCACCCGCCTGAGCCATGTCAGGGCGGCCACCGCCCTTGCCGCCGATCTGCTGGGCCACGCTATTGACCAGTTCGCCGGCCTTCAGCTTGCCGGTGAGGTCGCTGGTCACCCCGGCGATCAGGCTCACCTTGCCGTCGGCGACGCTGGCCAGCACGATGGTGGCTGACTTGAGCTTGTCCTTGAGCTTGTCGAGAGTTTCACGCAGGGTCGCCACATCGGCGCCTTCGAGCGTCGCGGCCAGGACCTTGATGCCTGCGATATCGACCGCCTGGGCAGCGAGATCGTCGCCCTGGACGGAGGCCAGCTTGCCCTTGAGTGCTGCCAGTTCGCGCTCCAGCTTGCGCACCTGATCGAGCACGGCAACGACGCGTGCCGGCGCGTCCTTGGGCAGCACTTTCAGGGTGCCAGCCACGCCACCGAGTGCAGCTTCCATCTCCTGCATGTAGTGCAGCGCATTGTCGCCCGTCACTGCCTCGACGCGGCGCACCCCGGCGGCCACGCCGCCCTCGGCGGATATGCTGAACAGGCCGATGTCGCCGGTGCGGGCGACGTGTGTGCCACCGCACAGTTCACGCGAACTGCCGATGTCGAGCACGCGGACCTCGTCGCCATATTTTTCGCCGAACAGCATCATTGCGCCGAGTTGCTGGGCTTCGGCGATCGGCAGCACGCGGCACTCCGTGGCCGAATTGGCAAGGACCTCGGCATTGACGATGCTTTCGACACGGCGGATTTCCGTGTCGGTCAGCGGCGCATTGTGGGCGAAGTCGAAGCGCGTCTTGTCGGGATCGACCTGCGAGCCCTTCTGCTGCACGTGCGCGCCGAGCACCTCCCGCAATGCCTTGTGCATCAGGTGGGTGGCGGAATGGTTGCGCATGGTGCGCAAGCGCGCCTGGATGTCGACTTTCGCCGTCACGCCATTGCCGACTTTCAGCGCGCCGGTTTTGACGAGGCCGTGGTGGCCGAACACGCTGGCCTGGATCTTCTGCGTGTCCTCGACGGCGAAGATGCCATGCACCGATTGGAGCACACCTCGGTCGCCGCACTGGCCGCCGGATTCCGCGTAGAAGGGTGTGTCGTCGAGCACGACGACCCCTTGCTCGCCCTCGGCGAGTTCATTGACCGGTGCCCCGTCCTTGTAGAGCGCGAGCACGTTGCCCCTGGCTTCGAGCGTCGCGTAACCATTGAAGGCGGTGGCCGGGCCGTCGTATTCGAGGGCGGCGGTCATCTTGAACTTGCCGGACGCACGCGCCTGTTCCTTCTGATGCGCCATGGCGCGATCGAAGGCAGCGCCATCCACCGTCACACCATGCTCGCGGCAGATGTCGGCCGTGAGGTCGAGGGGGAAGCCGTAGGTGTCGTGCAGTTTGAAGGCGGTGTTGCCGTCGAAGACCTTCACGCCCTGTTGGGTCAGCGCGGTAAGGTCGGCCTCGACGATGCTCATGCCATGCTCGATAGTGGTGAAGAAACGCTCCTCCTCCAGCCTGAGCGTGTCCATCACCTTGGACTGCGCCTGCGCGAGATCAGGATAGGCGACACCCATCTCGGCGACCAGATCAGGGACCAGCCGGTGAAAAAACGGCGTACGCACGCCGAGCTTGTAGCCATGGCGGATGGCGCGGCGGATGATGCGGCGCAGGACGAAGCCGCGGCCCTCATTGCCGGGAATCACGCCGTCGGCGAGCAGAAAGGCGCAGGCGCGGATGTGGTCGGCCAGCACGCGCAGGCTGGGACTATTCACTTCCTGGCAGTTCGTCTCGCGCGCTGCGGCATTGACGAGCGCTTGCATCAGGTCGATCTCGTAATTGCTATGCACATGCTGCAACACAGCGGCAACACGCTCCAGTCCCATGCCCGTGTCGACGCTCGGCTTGGGCAGCGGATGCATCACGCCGTGCTCGTCGCGATTGAACTGCATGAACACGTTGTTCCAGATTTCGATGTAGCGGTCGCCGTCTTCCTCGGGCGAACCGGGCGGGCCACCGGGAATTTCCGGTCCGTGATCGTAAAAGATCTCGGTGCACGGCCCGCAGGGACCCGTGTCGCCCATCATCCAGAAATTGTCCGAGGCGTAGCGCGCGCCCTTGTTGTCGCCAATGCGCACGACGCGCTCGACCGGCACGCCGACCACCTTGGTCCAGATGTCGTAGGCCTCGTCGTCTTCGGCATACACCGTCACCCAGAGCTTGTCCTTGGGCAACTTGAAGACATCCGTCAGCAACTCCCATGCATACTTGATCGCATCGTGCTTGAAATAATCGCCGAAGCTGAAGTTGCCGAGCATCTCGAAAAAGGTGTGATGCCGCGCCGTGTAGCCGACGTTTTCCAGGTCGTTGTGCTTGCCGCCGGCGCGCACGCATTTCTGCGAGGTGGTGGCGCGTGTGTAGGGACGCTTGTCGAAGCCAAGAAAAACGTCCTTGAACTGGTTCATGCCGGCATTGGTGAACAGCAGGGTCGGATCGTCGAACGGCACCAGCGACGACGAGGCGACGATCTGGTGGCCTTTCGACTCAAAGTACCGAAGAAACTTTTCGCGGATTTCTGCGCTTTTCATGGTGGGGCGTAGGGCGATAGACAAAGACGTCATTTTACGCGAAGCGGACAGGCTGTCAGGGATGAGTGCTCGCAATCCTGAAATATCTGATAGCCTGAAAATGGAGCTTAAGAGCAGGCGAAGGCCTGTGAGCGGGCGTTATGCCGTAACTAAAATTGGTATGCATCGAACTTGGCCAGAAAAACATGAACCAGAACATTGGCCGCTTTGAAATTCGCGGTGAACTGGGACGCGGCGCGCAGAGTGTTGTCTATCTCGCCTGGGATCCGCAGTTGCAGCGCGAAGTGGCGATCAAGACGCTGCATTTCTCGCGTGCCGATCCGGCGCGCAATGCGCTGTTGCTTGACGAGGCGCGCATGGTTGGCAAGTTTCGTCACCCGCATGTTGTGCCGATCTACGATGCCGGTGAGCAAGATGGCGATCCCTATCTGGTATTCGAACGCGTGGTTGGCAGGAATCTCGCCGATGCCCTGAAGAGCGATGGGCCGTTGTCGGCAATCCGGGCAGCCACCTTGATGCTGCAGATTGCCGACGTGCTGGCCGAGGCCCATGCATTAGGCATCATCCACCGCGACCTCAAGCCCTCCAACATCTTTCTCGACGTCCGCGATGGCGCGCCGCGCGTGATGGACTTCGGCATCGCTTCACAGGTGGCGGCCGAGGGATCGACGGAAGGGCAGGCGCTGATGGGAACGCCGCCGTATCTGGCGCCCGAATACATCACCCTGCAGCGGATCACTCCCCAGGCCGATATCTTTGCGGCCGGGCTGGTATTGCTGGAAATGCTGACCGGCAAGCGTGTCTTCGATGGCGGAACGGTCGATTCGATCCTCTACCGGATTGCCTGCGAGCCGGTGACATTGCCCAAGGAACCCGCCATCGACCCGCGGCTGGGCGGCATCATCCTGCGTGCCTGCGCACTCGATCCATCCCTGCGTTATGCCAGCGCTGCCGAATTGCGTGACGCGCTCAACAGTTTTCTGGGCGAGGGTACGGCTGACCGGGTCGCCGGACAGGCGGCAATTGCGCAGGGCGATACGCTTGATTTTCTGCTGCGCCGCATGCGTCACAAGTCTGATTTTCCGGCACTGTCCGAGTCGGTGTCGGCCATCAACAAGCTGACCGCCGCAGAGGGTGAGAGCGTCACCGCACTGTCGAACACCATCCTCAAGGACTATGCGCTCACCAACAAGATATTGCGCCTGGTGAATTCGGCCTATTACCGTCAGGCCGGTGGCGGCAACATCAGCACCGTGTCGCGCGCTGTGATCGTGCTGGGTTTCGACACTATCCGCAACATCGCCCTGACGGTGCTGCTGTTCGAGCATCTGCAGGACAAGGCCAACGCGCACGAGTTGAAGGAAGCCTTTTTGCGCGCCAACCTCGCCGGCCTGGTCGCCAAGGATATTTGCCAGAGCCCGCTACTGAAACGCCAGGGCGAGGAAGTCTTCATTTGCGCCTTGTTCCATGGTCTCGGGCAGTTGCTGGCGCAATACTATTTCCCCGAGGAGGTCGAGGAGATAAACAAACGGGTGCAGTTCGGGAAGCTTTCCGTACGGGCCGCTTCGACCGAGATACTGGGCATTTCTTTCGAAGATCTGGGGATCGGCATTGCCGGCAACTGGGGTTTTCCGCCGACCATTGTCGACAGCATGCGCTCCCTGCCGCTGGATGAGGTGGCGCGCAAGCCCAATACAAGCGGGGAGGCGCTGCGCGTTGCCGCTGCCTTCGGCAACGAGTTGTGCGGTCTGGTGAGTGCCACACCGCCCGAACAGCGCGACAAGGTGCTGCGCAAGATCAGCTTGCGCTTTGGCGCAAGCCTGCAAATCACCGACCGGCAGGTTCAGGCGGCTATCGAAAAGTCAGTGCTGGAATTATCCCAACTGGCCTCGGTACTGCGGGTGAATATCAAGCAAAGTCCGTTTGCCCGCCACGTGGCTGCCTTTGCCAGTGGCGCCGCAGATACGGATGAATGCCTGTCGCTTTCCGCCGTCGCTGAACCTGATCAACTCGCCGCCACCCTGCTGGGCGAGTCGGCGCTGCTCGACGGACAGGAGGACACTGCTACTGCCGGGGTGCCGGATGACGCCCAGGCCGTGCTGACGGCTGGCATTCAGGACATCAGCAATTCGCTGGTGGAAGATTTTGCCCTCAATGACATGCTGCGCATCATCCTCGAAACCATTTATCGGGCAATGGGCTTCAAGCGGGTGCTGCTCGCCCTGCGCGACCCCAAGTCAGGCCGGATGACGGGCCGCTTCGGTCTGGGGCCGGAAGTCAATGAACTGGTGCAGCAGTTCCGCTTCCCGCTCAGCAGCCTGGTGAATGATGTTTTCCTGCTGGCGACGGGGCGCGGCCTTGACATCATCATCAATGACATCGACGATCCGAAAATCGCCGACAAGGTGCCGCAATGGTTCCGCGAGCGCATTCCCGCCAAGACCTTCGTGTTGTTCCCTCTCAACATGAAGGGCAAGCCGGTGGCGTTGATCTACTGCGACAAGGACAAGGCCGGCTCGATCAACATTCCGGAAAAGGAACTGACGCTCTTGAAGACCCTGCGCAACCAGGCCTTGCTGGCGATCAAGCAGGCTACATGATCAAAAACGCCCGCCCCTCCCGACCTCCCCTCGCGGGAAGGTGATTGTAGCTCGCTACGCTCGACTATTACTGGGCGCTCTGTTTTGGGTACTGCACGGTTTGCACCTGGCGGCGCGTGGCGCATTGCCTTGGGGCGGCCCGGCGGCAATGCTACTGAGTAATAGTCGGCATCAGGTGGGTTGCTCGTTCAGCCGCGCCACGGGCCTCTGGTCGATTGGCAGATTGATCGCCATCGCCAGAAAACCGAGCATGATGATGATGCCCCAGACGATGTTGTAGCTGCCGGTGCTGTCGAACAGCACGCCGCCGAGCCAGGCGCCGAGGAAACTGCCGATCTGGTGGCTGAAGAAGACGAAGCCGCCGAGCATCGACAGGTAGGCAACGCCGAATACCTGCGCGACAATGCCGTTGGTCAGGGGAACGGTGGACAGCCACAGAAAACCGATGGCCATGGCGAACAGGTAGGCGGAAGTTGGCGTCAGCGGCGCGGCGAGAAACGCAATGATGACGATGCTGCGCGTGAGGTAAATGCCGGCGAGCAGATGTTTCTTGCTGTGACGGGCGCCCAGCCAGCCGGCGGCCAGGGTGCCAAAAATATTGAAGAGGCCGATCAGCGCCAGGCAGGTCACCCCGACATTGGCCGTCAGGCCCTTGTCCGAGAGATAGGCCGGCAGATGTACGCCGATGAAAACCACCTGAAAGCCGCAGACGAAATAACCCAGGGTCAGCAGCTTGAAGCCGTTGTGGGCGAAGGCTTCCTGTATCGCGCTGCGGGCCGATTGCGGGTGACGGCCGGCGGCGAGATCGCGGTGCGGTTCGGCCAGCACGGCAGAGAGGGGCGCCATCAGCGCGGCGATGGCGGCAAGGACCAACAATGCCTCAAGCCAGCCGAAGCCGCTGATCAGCGACTGCGATACCGGCAACAGGGCGAACTGGCCGAAGGAGCCCGCCGCGCCGGCAATGCCGAGCGCCATGCTGCGCTTTTCCGGTGGCGTGATGCGACCGAGCACGCCATAGATGATGCTGAAGGTGGTACCGGATAGCCCGATGCCGATCAGAAAACCGGCGGATAAAACAAAACCAGTGCTACTCGTTGCATAGGCCATGCCGATCAGCCCCAACACGTAGAGCACGGACCCGACCACCAGTACCTTGCCGGCGCCGTAGCGGTCGGCAATCAGGCCGGTCAGCGGTTGCGTGATGCCCCACAATAGATTCTGCATTGCCAGCGCGAAGGCAAAAGTCTCGCGTCCCCAGCCGTGCGCCAGCGTCATCGGCTGCAGGAACAGGCCGAAGCCGTGCCGCACACCCATCGCCAGCGTCAGCATCAGGCCGCCGCAGATGAGGACGAGGGTGGGGGTTCTCCAGTTGGCTTGCATGAAAGTCGAGGTTGGGAGCGCCGATGGAAAGTCGGCGCTGGCGGGACGGCGAAAGTTGTTGAGCGCCGCATAATAGCGACTTTGAGCAATTGGACAACCCCGCAATGAACAAGGCCTTTGTAAGCGAAAAAGAATCTGACGAAGACGATGATGGTGAAGAAATCGTCGGTGCGGCGTCATTGCCTGCCGGTTCCAAAAATTATCTGACGCCGGCCGGGCATGCCGCGCTGCGCGCAGAGTTCGAACAATTGGTGAAGGTGGAGCGGCCACAGTTGGTGCAAGTGGTGTCCTGGGCGGCAAGCAATGGTGACCGTTCGGAAAATGGCGACTACATCTACGGCAAAAAGCGTCTGCGCGAGATCGATCGACGTCTGCGTTATTTGACCAAGCGCCTCGACAACGCCGAAGTGGTTGACCCGGCGCAACAGTCCAATCTCGATCAGGTTTTTTTCGGCGCCACGGTGACGGTGGCGTATCTGAATGCCGATGAAGATAGCGAGGCGATCTTTCGCATTGTCGGTGTCGACGAGGCTGATCCCGCAACGGGTGCGATCAGCTGGATCTCGCCGCTGGCGCGCGCGCTGCTGAAGGCGCGCGCGGGCGACATCGTGAAACTTCAAAGTCCGGCCGGTCCGCGCGAAATCGAAATCATCGAAATTAGCTACGACTCTTGAAAATTTGCGTTTGGCCACAACATCGCCAAGGTAATTATTGTTGTTTTCAGGAGAATCGTTCGCATGACCATTGCCACGCCAGCCACATCAGCCACATCAGCCACACCAGACGCCCAGCACGAAACTCTGGGCTTCCAGACCGAGGTGAAGCAACTGCTGAGCCTCATGATCCATTCGCTCTACAGCAACCGCGAAATCTTCCTGCGCGAGCTGATTTCCAACGCTTCGGATGCCTGCGACAAGCTGCGTTTCGAATCGTTGCACAACGCTGCGATGATGGAAGATGGCGGCGAATTCAAGATCCGCATCGGCTACGACAAGGATGCGCGCACGCTGACCATCGCTGACAACGGCGTCGGCATGAACCGCGAGGAAGTGATCGCCAATCTGGGCACCATCGCCAAGTCCGGCACGCGCGAGTTCTTTTCGCAGCTTACCGGCGACCAGCAGAAGGATGCCAACCTGATCGGCCAGTTCGGCGTCGGCTTCTACTCCTCGTTCATCGTCGCCGACCAGGTGATGGTGCGCACCCGCCGTGCCGGTGAAAAAGCCGACCAGGGCGTCGAATGGATTTCCGACGGCGGCGGCGAGTTCAGCATTGCCATGATCGACCGCCCGGCGCGCGGCACCGAGATCACCCTGCATCTGCGCGAGGGCCAGGACGACCTTCTCGCCGGCTTTAAACTCAAGTCGATCATCCGCAAGTATTCCGACCACATCGTCCAGCCCATCGTGATGAAGGGCGAGAAGTGGGACGAAGAGAAGAAGGCCCAGGTCGAGACGGACGAGGACGAGACCGTCAATCAGGCCTCCGCGCTGTGGGCCCGGCCGAAGAGCGAAGTCAGCGAAGACGACTACAAGGCTTTCTACAAGCACGTCGGCCACGATTACGACGACCCGCTGGCCTGGACGCACGCGCGCGTCGAGGGCAAGAGCGAATATACCCAGCTGCTCTACATTCCCGGTAACGCACCCTTCGACATGTGGGACCGCAATGCGCGCCACGGCATCAAGCTGTATGTGCGCCGTGTTTTCATCATGGACGATGCCGAGCAGTTGATGCCGCTTTACATGCGTTTTGTGCGCGGTGTGGTCGATTCGGCCGATCTGCCGCTCAACGTGTCGCGCGAGATTTTGCAGGAATCCAAGGATATCGAAGCCATCCGCAAGGGCTGCACCGGCAAGGTGCTCGGCCTGCTGATCGACCTAGCCGAGAATGACAAAGAGAAGTACTCGAAATTCTGGGGCGAGTTCGGCAAGGTGCTCAAGGAAGGCGTCGGCGAAGACTTCGCCAACAAGGAAAAGATCGCCGGCCTGCTGCGCTTTGCCTCGACACAAACAGATACCACGGACGAAACCGTGACGCTGGCCGACTACATCGGCCGCATGAAGCCCGAGCAGGAAAAAATCTATTTCGTCACCGCCGAAACCTTCAATGCCGCAAAGAACAGTCCGCATCTGGAAGTCTTCCGCAAGAAGGGCATCGAGGTGCTGTTGCTGACTGACCGCGTGGACGAGTGGGTGGTCAGCCATCTCACTGAATTCGACGGTAAGTCGCTGGTGTCGGTGGCAAAGGGCGGGCTCGACCTGGGCAAGCTCGAAGACGAAGCCGAAAAGCAGGAACAGGAGAAAGACGCCGGCGAGTTCAAGGAACTGACCGACAAAATTGCCAAGTCCCTCACCGAGCGCGTCAAGGAAGTGCGCGTGACGCACCGCCTCACCGACAGCCCGGCCTGTCTGGTGGCCGACGAGCACGATGTTTCCGGCAATTTGGCGCGCATTCTCAAGGCGGCGGGGCAGAATGCTCCCATGGCCAAGCCGATCCTCGAAATCAACCCGAAGCATCCGGTGGTGCTGCGCCTCAAGTACGAGGAAGCCAAGTTCGACGACTGGTCGGCCGTGCTGTTCGAACAGGCCCTGCTCGCCGAAGGCGGCCAGCTCGACGATCCGGCCAGCTTCGTCAAGCGCATCAACGACCTGATGCTGTCGATGACGCAAAAAGGCTGAAAAATATGGCCCCCCACGCTCACATTCGTTCGCTGCCCCCCACGGGTGGGCGCATGTCCTCTTGGGGCGGCCCGGCGAGAACATGAAACTACGGGGTCTGCCCCCGATCATGGATGAAGGAGCCCGGGTGCTGATCCTGGGCTCTTTTCCGTCTACGGCCTCGCTCGCGGCGCAACAGTATTACGCCCACCGGCAAAACCAGTTCTGGAAGATCCTCAGTGCGCTGCTGGAACAGCCGCTGCCGGGGCTGGATTACCCGGTGCGCCAACAGGCAGTGCGCGCTGCGGGTATCGCCATCTGGGATGTCTATGGTGAATGCGAGCGGTCGGGTAGCCTCGACAGTGCCATCCGCAATGCCATTCCCAATGATTTTGCTGCATTGCAAAAGTCGGCGCCGGTGCTACGGCGAGTCTGTTTCAACGGCCAGCGGGCCGGGCGGTTTGCGCCGCAACTGGCCGCGCTGGGTTTCGAGACACTGATCCTGCCTTCCACAAGCCCGGCCAACGCCAGTTGGAGCTTCGCGCGCAAGCTGACCGTCTGGCGGGAAGGTTTGGATATTTCAGGAGAGGTTGCCAGATTTGCGTGCCGTCCCGCCAGCGCCGACTTTGAGTAATGGCATTTCGCCCGCTTCCGCGGGCAATAGCCTTCTCTGAAACTTCGTTTTATCGGTATAGTCGCGTTTCATGAACGCTCCTGCCGCTTCCGCCGCTACAAAAAATGCCGCCGAACACCGGCTGACCCTGCCCGAGATCGTCGATGCGTTGATTGAAGCGGGCAAGGTGCCACGCGCCGAGGCCGAGATATTCCGCCAGGAGCGCCGCTACTACCGTGGTGATCGCCACCCGCTGAGCGTCGTTGCCGAGCAGCGCTGGAAATCGCTGGAACCGCCGCACCGCGTGCTCGACATCGACGCGCTGACCGAATGGCTGGCGGTCTGGAGCGAGCTGGATTACTACCATATCGATCCGCTGAAGGTGAATCTGACGGCCGTCACCGATGTGATGAGCAGCGCCTACGCGACGCGTTTTCGCATTCTGCCGCTGGAGGTGCGTGCCGAGGAAGTGGTGATCGCCACCGCCGAACCATTTCTCCGCAGCTGGGTGAATGAGCTCAAGCCGATCCTGAAGAAAGAGATCCGGCTGGTGATCGCCAACCCGGAAGACATCGCCCGCTATCAGGTCGAGTTCTACACCATGGCGAGGTCGGTGAAGGGCGCCATGAAACGTGGCGACGTTGCCCGCACCGGCATTTCCAATTTCGAGCAGCTGGTCGAGCTTGGCAAAGGCAAGGCTTCCCTCGACGCCAACGATCAGCATGTCGTGATGATCGTCGATTGGCTGTGGCTGTACGCCTTCGAGCAGCGTGCTTCCGACATCCACATCGAGCCGCGCCGCGACATGGGTGTGGTGCGTTTCCGTATCGACGGCGTGCTGCATCAGGTCTACCAGATTCCCATGCCGGTGCTGAATGCGATGACCAGCCGCATCAAGATTCTCGGCCGCATGGATGTCGTCGAGAAGCGCCGCCCGCAGGACGGTCGCATCAAGACGCGTGCGCCCGACGGCCAGGAAATCGAGTTGCGGCTGTCGACCCTGCCGACCGCCTTCGGCGAAAAGTTGGTGATGCGCATCTTCGATCCCGAAGTGCTGGTGCGCGATTTTGCCGATCTCGGGTTCTCCAGCGAAGATGCCGCGCACTGGCAGGGCATGACCAGCCAGCCCAACGGCATCATCCTCGTCACCGGGCCGACCGGCTCGGGCAAGACCACCACGCTGTACACGACGCTCAAGCAACTGGCCACCCAGGAAGTGAACGTTTGTACGCTGGAGGATCCGATCGAGATGGTCGAGCCGGCTTTCAACCAGGTGCAGGTGCAGGTCGAACTCGGCCTGACTTTCGCCGCCGGCATTCGCACCTTGATGCGGCAGGATCCCGACATCATCATGGTCGGCGAGATTCGCGACGTCGAGACGGCCGAGATGGCGATCCAGGCGGCGCTGACCGGGCATCTGGTGTTGTCCACTCTGCACACCAACGACGCGCCGACGGCGATTACTCGCCTGCTCGATCTGGGCATGCCGCCCTACCTGCTGCAATCCACCGTGCTGGGCGTGATGGCGCAACGCCTGGTACGCACGCTCTGTCCGCACTGCAAGACTGCCGGCGGACTGCGTGCCGAAGATGCCGCGCTCTGGCAGGGGCTGGTGGCACCATGGAAGTCGAAAAAACCGACACAACTCTATCACCCGGTCGGCTGCCTCGAATGTCGTATGACCGGCTATCAGGGCCGGCTGGGGCTGTATGAAATCATGCCGCTGACGGCCGAATTGAAGTCGCTGATTTCCGCTCATACCGATCTGGCGCATTTCCGTGAGCGCGCCATCAAATCCGGCATGCAACCCCTGCGCATTTCCGGCGCACGCAAAGTGGCGGCCGGACTGACGACCATCGAAGAAGTATTGAAGGTGGCTCCGCCGCTGCAGGACTTGGCTCGCCCGCAATGATCCGCCGCGGTTGCTTGCTGGTCTTGCTGGCGCTTTTTTCGACACTGGTTGCCGCAGAGAAGACCCTGACGCTGGGCATCTTCGCCTATCGACCAACGTCGATGATGGAACATCAATATCGCATGCTGGGCATCTATCTTTCCGGTGCCCTGCCCGACCAGCGCGTCGAGCTCAAGTTTTTCGACACGGCGGGCATGGAAGCGGCACTGGCCGCCAATCAGCTGGATTTCGTGTTTACCAATCCGAGCCATTACGTTCTGCTGCGGCATCACAACAAACTGACGGGAGCCATTGCGACACGCCAGGCCAGTGGGAACGGCAAGATCACCACGGCTGCTCTGGGTGGGACGATCATCGTCCGTGCCGACCGCGACGATATTACGCAGCTTGCCGATCTTGTCGGCAAACGCATTGCCACTCCGGGAAGCAAGTTCCTCGGCGCGTATTTGGCGCAGGCGTACGAACTCCAGCAAGCGGGAATTCCTTTTCCGGAAGGCATGGCGTTGATCGAGGTTAGCTGCAATGACGAGGTTGTCGAGGCGGTGCTGTTCGGTGACGCCGATGTCGGTTTTGTGCGCTCGGGTCTCGTCGAGACGCTCAATCGCGAAGGCACGTTGTCCGTGGATCAGCTCAAGTTCATCAATTTGCAGAAATTTCCGAAGTTTCCCTTTGCCGTTTCCACCCGGCTTTATCCGGAATGGCCGTTTGTCGCTCTGCCGCATGTGCCGGAGGATACGGTCAAACGCATTGCCCGCGCGCTCCTGTTCATCACGCCGGACATGCCGGTGGCGCAGAGCACCGGGATCGCCGGCTTCACCATCCCAGCCGACTATGAACCGGTGCAGCAGCTGGCGCGCGCACTGCGGCTGCCGCCATACGAAACCCCGGAATTCGGTGCGGAGGACGTCTGGCTGCGCTATCGCTGGCTTATCTTGGGCGCGTTTGGTGCCGGCGCCCTGATCACTCTGTTGTCGATGCGACTGCTCGTCGGCAATCGGCGGCTGCGGAAAACGGAAGCCGCGCTTAGAGAGCTGGCGACCACCGACGCCTTGACCGGCGTCGCCAACCGTCGGCAATTTCTCGCCCTGGCGGAGGTGGAGCTCGCGCGCGTCCAGCGCTTCGCCCAGCCGGCGGCGTTGCTGATGCTCGATCTCGATCACTTCAAACGTATCAATGACACGTATGGCCACGCCGCCGGCGATGCCGTATTGGTGGACTTTGCCGCAACAGTGCACGACGCGCTGCGCCAGGTCGACTGCGTCAGCCGACTAGGCGGCGAGGAGTTTGCCGTGTTGCTGACGGGCTGCACGGTCGAGGACGCGCGCATGTTCGCCGAGCGCCTGCGGCAGCTCGTGGCCGAGCGCAAGGTTAGCTACGACGAGCAGGACATTGAGGTTACGGTGAGCATCGGCATCGCCAGCATGCAGCGCGCGGATGTCAGCCCGGAGAGCGTGCTGGAGCGCGCCGATGCGGCGCTGTATCGCGCCAAAGCGGCGGGGCGGAATCGCGTCGAAGTCGAGGGATAGAGTCCGCCCCTCCCAGCCTCCCCTCGCGGGTGACTGTTGTTTTTGCCTACGGCCGCCGCTCTGCGGCTTAACGCCGGCATTGCCGGCATTAGCCTTCGCCGCAACTGCTCGACTGCGTCGCTTGTTGTCGCTGCACTCGTTTATTACGGGGAGTCCCCGTTCATGATTGGGAGCGGGTTGCGGCTGGCGCCGCATGCCGCCTTGCCTTGGGGCGGCCCGGCGGCAAGGCTGCTTGGGTCAGCCGGGTCGTCTTTTAATGCATTCGAGATAAGCGGCGCCATCCAGCGGCTGCCGCTCGCGCTGGGCGCGCCAGAGCGTTTCGCCGAGGCACTCCAGGACGTCGTGAAGTGCGGCATGCTCGTCGCCGTGTCGCGCGCGCCGACTTTCGAAGGCGGCACGGATGCCCGGCGGCTGGTCGATGGACAGCTGCTCGGCGATGGCGAGGTGCAGCGACAGGTGCAGGAAGGGATTGGTGGCGCCATCCTCCGGCGTCCAGTCGCGATTCAGTGCGTCCGGGTCGCCTTCAAGCAGGGCGTGATATTCCGGATGCAAGGCGACGATATCGGCGGCAATGATTTCCAGTTGCGTCGCCGGCAGGGCGGCGCGACGCTTCTTCCAGGCTTCGATCAGAAAGTTGCGCGCCTGCTCACGGCTTGGGTTGAACATCGTTTTTGTCCTTGTATTTGCACAGGTCACGGATTACGCAGCGCCAGCACTCCGGCTTCCTTGCCTTGCAGACATAACGTCCGTGCAGGATCAGCCAGTGGTGCGCATGGAGCAGATATTCGGCAGGGACGGCCTTGAGCAGCTTCTTCTCGACCGTGGCGACATCCTTGCCCGGGGCGAGCTCGATGCGATTGGCCAGCCTGAAGATGTGCGTGTCGACCGCGATGGTCGGTTCATGGAATACGACGTTGAGGACGACATTCGCCGTCTTGCGCCCGACGCCCGGCAGGGCTTCGAGTGCGGCACGGTCGTGCGGGACTGACCCGCCGTGTCGCTCGATCAGCTGGCAGGCCGCCGCCGCGACGTTTTTGGCCTTCGTCTTGTAGAGTCCGATGGTCTTGATGGCTTCGGCGAGTCTTGCCTCGCCGAGTTCAACCATGGCCTGTGCTGTGGGTGCGGTGCGGAACAGTTCGCGCGTGGCGAGGTTAACGCTCTTGTCGGTCGCCTGCGCCGACAGGATGACCGCAACCAGCAACTGGAACGGCGAGGCGTATTCGAGTTCTGTCTTGGGGGCCGGGTCGATTGCCGCGAGGCGACGGAACAGTTCGGTACGCTCAGCAAGCTTCATGCGCTGGCTTCGTGTGCCGGCTGGTGCATCAGCAGCCGTGCGCGGGCGCGCTCATTGGCGCGGTGATCGAGCCAGTTGCGCCCGGCAATCATCAGGCCGAGCACGAAGAAGGCGCCGGGCGGCAGGATCATGATGAGGAAGCCGGGGTAGTCGGCGGGCAGGATCTGCCAGTGTTCGGCACCGGGAATGATCATCTCGATACCGGAAAACAGGGTGCCCTGGCCAACGAACTCGCGGATCGCCCCGAGCAAACCGATGACCCAGACGAAGCCAACGCCCATCATCACGCCGTCGAAGGCGGACAGGTCGACCGGATTTTTTGCGGCAAAGGCTTCGACGCGCGCCAGCACGATGCAGTTGGTGACGATCAGTGGGATGAAGATGCCGAGCACCAGATACAGGTCGTGAAGAAAGGCATTGAATGCCAGGTCGACCACGGTGACCAGCGCCGCGATGATCAGCACGAACACGGGGATGCGGATCTCATAGGGGATGAGGCCGCGCAGCATTGAAACGGTGAAATTGGCCAGGCCCATGACGAGGATGGTGGCCAGCCCGAGGCTGACCGCATTGACCAGTGTGGTGCTGATCGCGAGCAGGGGGCAGAGGCCGAGCAATTGGGCGAGGATGGCGTTCTGCTTCCACAGGCCGTTGTGCGTGATGTCGCGATAGGTGCTCATGGCGGTTTATCCTTTGGTTCTTCCTTGAAGGTTGCTGCGCTCGGCAAGGCGTAGATCGCGGCGGCATGTTCCTGCGCCCACTCAAGTGCCCGACCGGTGGCCCGGGTGACGGCCCGGGCGGAGATGGTGGCGCCGGCGCGCTGATCGAAGGCGCCGCCATCCTTCTTGACACGCCATTTCTCGCGCGGGGTTTCGCCAAAGTGGCGGCCGTTGAATTGAGTGATCCAGGGCTGTGCCTTGTTCTTGTCTTTTTTCGGATCGATGTAATCACCCAGACCTGGCGTTTCCTTGTGCTGCGTGACGCGCACGGCAGCGAGGGCGCCGTCGGCCTGCACAGCGAGAATCAGTCCGATGTGGCCGGAATAGCCGTCCGGCGCAGAGGCTTCCAGCACCATGGCGACCGGCTGACCTGCGCGTCGGGCGCGGTAGAGGCGGGTCGGGGTGTCCAGGCCGAGCGCTGCGCTGGGCGGTAGTTCGATGGCATCGGCGAGTAGATCATTGTCGTAGGCGGCTTCCGGCAACACCTCGGCGATCAGGCGACGCTTGGCGTCCAGCGTGGTGGCCTCGATGATGGGCTGGGTAAGCTGATACACCTGCGCCATCAACGCGGTGAACGCAACAGTAAATAACAGCAGGATCGCCGCCGTGCGCAGCGAAATGCGCAGGGCGCCCGAGGTGGGTGGTGCTGAGAGATTGGGGTCGCTCATGGTGTAGATTTTCGCTGGTGACCAAACACCTTGGGCTGGGTGTGCATGTCGATCAGGGGCACCAGCAGGTTCATCAGCAGGATGGCAAACGCCATGCCATCTGGATAGGCGCCGAAGTTGCGGATGACCAGCATCAGGAGCGCCGCGCCAGCGGCGAAGATCAGCTTGCCGAGCGGCGTAGTCGATCCGGAAACCGGATCGGTGGCGATGAAGAAGGCGCCCAGCATGGCGCCGCCGGTAAACAGGTGGAAGTGGGCGCTGGCGAAATGTTCCGGGTTGAAGAGATTGAACCCGGTGGCAATGATGGCCAGCGTGACGATGAAGGCGGTCGGGATGTGCCAGGTGATGATGCGCTGCTGGATCAGCCACAGGCCGCCGACAAGGTAGCCCATCGCCACCCATTCCCAGCCGCGCCCGCCGATATTGCCGAAGGTGGCATGCTCGCCAAGAATGCCGGCGATGCCCGCTACTTGTTCCGGGTCGCGCAGTACGGTACGCAGGGCGTCGAGTGGCGTGGCCATGACGATGGCGTCAATGTGGCGATCCAGACCAAACAAGCCGCCAAAAATGGCGTTGAACTGAGTGGCGAAGCTATTGAACTCGACGTGTGGCCACTGCGACATCAACTGCGGGAAGGCGACGATCATGGTGCAAAACGCCACCATCGCCGGATTGAACGGATTCTGCCCGAGGCCGCCGTAGAGGTGCTTGGCAACGACGATGGCGGTCAATACGCCGCAGACCGTCAGCCACCACGGCGCGATGGGCGGGAAGGTGAGGGCGACCAGCCAGGCGGTGACGAGTGCGCTGCCGTCGGTGAGAAAGAGCAGCACCGGCTTGTTGCGCAGTCTGAGCAGCAAGGCCTCGGCCGCCAGTGCCGTTACCGAGGCGAGCGCGAGCTGCACCAGAATGGCGGCGCCGAAAAACCAGACGTAGGCAACGACGCCAGGCACCAGGGCGATCAGCACCTTGAACATGACACGCTGGACGCTGGCGGGTTGCAGGATGTGCGGTGAGCTGGCCATTATGCCGGGTCCTTCGATGCATCAATTTGGGCGCGCCGGGCCTCGGCCTCGGCAATCTGCGCCTGCTGGTCGGGCGTCAGTTCAGCGGTGTTCTGCGGCGCGACGGCAGCCTTTTTTGCTGCGGCGCGTGCCTGGGCGGCGGCAATCAACGCCAGTTTGTCATTGACCGGTGCGGCATTGGTAGTGTCTGCGGCGGCTGGCGCCGTCTCCGCTTTACCAGGCTCTGCGGCTGGCGCCGTCACCGTTTTACCCGGCTCACCGGCTGCCGCCGTCTCGCCAGCGCCGACTTTTGCGGCGGCTTCCCGCGCCAGCTTGGCCTTGGTTTCCGCGGCCTTGGCGGCGAGGCGGGCGGCTTTTTCGACCTTCTCGCGCTCCTCGCGGAATTGGCGGAATTCGTAGCGTTCGCGCGCCAGATCGGCGGCGGCCTTTTCCCGTTCGCGGGCGCGGATTTCAGATTTGGCGAAACGGTAGTAGTCGACCAGCGGAATCCGCGACGGGCAGACGTAGGCGCAGCAGCCGCATTCGATACAGTCGAACAAGTGGTATTCCTGCGTCTTGCCGAAATTCTTCGCACGCGCATACCAGTAGAGTTCATGCGGTTGCAGCTGCACCGGGCAGGCCAGCGTGCAGGCGCCGCACCGGATGCAAGGCATTTCCGGCGGTGGCGGCGGGAACAGCGCCGGGCTCATCGCCAGCAGGCAGTTGCTGGCCTTGACTACCGGCACGGTGGTGTCGTGCAAGGTAAAGCCCATCATCGGTCCGCCCATGACGATGCGGTCGGTATCGGGTTGCGGGTCGCCCAGGGCCAGCAGAGCGTTGATCGGTGTGCCGATCAACACTTCATGATTGCCCGGCCGCGCGTAGTTGCCGGCCAGCGTGACGATGCGCGAAATCAGCGGTTCGCCATTGAGGAGTGCGCGCGCGGTGGCGTAGGCGGTGCCGACGTTGAAGCATTGCACGCCGAAATCCGGGCCGAGCTTGCCGTAGGGAATCTCAATGCCGGTGAGCACGCGGATCAGTTGCTTCTCGCCACCGGCCGGATAGAGCGTGGGCACGGCGACGACCTGCATGTCGCAGATGTCGCTCTCACCGACTGCGGCGCGCAGGGCTGCGGCGGCAGCGGGCTTGTTGTCCTCGACGCCGAACAAAATGCGCCGCGCGCCCATCAGGCGCCCGAGGATGCAGGCGCCGGCGACGATCTCGTCCGCACGTTCGCGCATCAGGCGGTCGTCGCAGGTGATCCATGGCTCGCATTCGGCACCGTTGATGACGAGTGTCTCGATGGCGGTTCGCGCTTTCACGTGGCTGGGGAATGCCGCGCCGCCCAGGCCGACGATGCCGGCATCGCGGATGCGTGCCCGCACGTGTTCCGGATCGCTGTTGTAGGGGTCCAGCGGAGTGGGTTCGACCCAACGCTCCGCACCATCGGGTTCGATCACCGCGCAGGGGGCGGCCAGCCCGGAGGGATGCGGCAGCATGCGTGATTCGACCGCCCGCACGATACCGGAAGTCGGCGCATGCACGGCGGCGCCAAAGGCCCCTTCGGCGATACCGATGATCTGGCCTTTCAAGACTTTTTCACCCGCCCGCACCTGAATCGCTGCCGAGCCGGTGGCGCTTTGCCGGAACGGCACCACCAGCAGTTGCGGCAAGGGCGCGGCCGTGATCGCCGCCGCTGCCGAAGATTCCTTGTGCGAGGCGGGTTTGACACCACCCGGAAAGCGGAACAGTTCAAACATGGTCGGCCGTTGTGGCAGGGATGGCAGCGGGCTTGGCAAGCGGCTTGATTTCGATCACCGGATATTTCCACTTCCAGTTGTCCAGCGTTTCGGGCAGCGGCACCATCAGGATGCAATCGACCGGGCAGGGGGGCAGACACAGTTCGCAGCCGGTGCATTGGTCGGCGATGACGGTGTGCATCTGCTTGGCGGCACCGACAATCGCATCGACCGGACAGGCCTGGATGCATAGCGTGCAGCCGATGCAGGTCTGTTCGTCGATGATGGCGACGCTCTTGGGTTTCTCGATGCCATGTTCGCCCGACAGTTCCTTGAACTCGCGGCCGAGCAGGTCGGCAAGCTTGCGGATGCCTTCCTCGCCGCCCGGCGGGCAGCAATTGATATCCGACTCGCCCTTGGCAATGGCTTCCGCATAGGGCTTGCAGCCGGGGTAACCGCACTGCCCGCACTGGGTTTGTGGCAGGATGGCGTCAATCTTCTCGACCAGTGGATCGCCCTTGACCTTGAACTTGACGGCCGCAAAGCCAAGCGCCGCGCCCAGCACCAAGGCGCCCAGCGCCATAACGGCCAGCGCTTCAATCATTCGGGATTGTCCATTAGCTCAAAGAAACCGTCATTCCGGCACAGGCCGGAATCCAGCGGGGTAAAAACTCCACTGCGCATGGCAATTAAACTTCTGGATACCGGCTTTCGCCGGTATGACGAAGCCAAGGGATTACAAGGGATCATTTGAACTTGTCCAGTCCCGCGAAACCCATGAAGGCCAGGCTCATGATGCCGGCCGTGATCATGGCAATCGCGGTGCCGCGAAAGTGCACGGGAACATCGGCGCCTTCAAGGCGTTCGCGGATGCCGGCGAACAGGATCAACGCCAGCGTGAAGCCGGCAGCCGAACCGAAGCCGAACAACATCGACTCGACGAGATTGTGACCCAGGCCGATATTGAGCAGTGGGACACCGAGCACCGCACAGTTGGTGGTGATAAGCGGCAGGTAAATGCCGAGTACCTGATGCAACAGCGGGCTGGTTTTCTGGATCACCAGTTCGGTGAACTGGACGATTGCGGCGATGGTGACGATGAACGACAGGGTGCGCAGGTAAAGCAGGTCGTTGGGGGCCAGCAACCAATGATCGATCAGGTAACTGGCGGCGCAGGCCATGGTCAGCACGAAGGTCGTGGCGGCGCCCATGCCGGTGGCGGTTTCCAGCTTGCGCGAAACGCCCATGAACGGACACAGCCCGAGGACACGGACGAAGACGACGTTATTGACAAGTACGGCGCCGAGAATGATGAAAAGATAGCTGGTCATATTGGGCTGGAACTTGCCGGCGAAGGCCGGCAAGACAAGATAGCGATTATCTCGTTTTGTCGCAGTAACAACAACCCATGATGCCCTTACCGGCAATGCGGGCGGCCCGCCTCCTGAGTCTTAACTTGGAAAACGCAGCGTTTGCGCCGGGCCGTCCCAAGCAAACGCGGCACGCGGCGCAGCCGCAATCCGCCCGCGTGCTGAAAAGAGCGCCCCGTGATACACGAGCGCCAGCGAGCCGTTAATCCGCCAGTTGCGCCAGCAGCAGATCCTGGGTGCAGGTGCGCACACGGCGTGAGGGCTTTATCTGATACTGGCCATCGCTGTCCATGTCCCACGCCTGGCAGTTGTCGGCCAGATAGTTACGCAAGCCTTCCTTGATGACGCGGCGCTTGAGTTTGGGTTCAAGTACAGGAAAGCAGACCTCGATACGGCGGAAAAAATTGCGTTCCATCCAGTCGGCGCTGGCCAGATAAAGATTTTCCGCGCCGTCGGCGTAGAAGTAATAAATGCGGTGATGTTCGAGAAAACGCCCGATCACCGAACGCACGTGGATGTTCTCGGAAAGTCCTTTTACGCCGGGACGCAGGCAACAGACGCCACGCACGATCAGGTCGATATGCACGCCCGCCTGGCTGGCCGTGTAAAGCGCCTCGATGATCTCGGGTTCCAGCAGTGAATTCATCTTGGCGATGATGTGCGCCTTGCGACCGGCGCGCGCCGCTGCGGTTTCGGCGTGGATGGCCTCCAGCATGTTGGAGTGCAGCGTGAAGGGTGACTGCCACAGATGTTTCAGGGCGCTGGCCTTGCCCAGCCCGGTGAGCTGCCTGAACACGTCATTGACATCGCCAGCGATTTCGTCGTTGCAGGTGAGCAGACCAAAGTCCGTGTACAAGCGACTGGTGCGCGGATGGTAGTTGCCGGTACCCAGATGCACATAGCGGCGGAAACCGGTTTCCTCGCGGCGTAGCACCATGATCATCTTGGCGTGGGTCTTGTAGCCGAACACACCATAGACGACGTGCGCGCCGGCCTCTTCAAGCCGTGCAGCGATGGACAGGTTGGCCTCTTCGTCGAAGCGCGCCATCAGTTCGACCACCACCGAGACCTCCTTGCCTTTTTGGGCGGCGCGCAACAGGTGTTCCATCAGCACGGAATCGGTGCCGGTGCGGTAGATGGTCATCTTGATGGCGACCACCTGCGGGTCTTCGGTGGCCTGCTTGAGGAAGACGATGACCGGCGCAAACGCCTGGAAGGGATGATGCAGCAGGATGTCGTTCTTCCTGATGCATTCGAACATGTCGTAGCGACCCGTCAATTGTTTCGGCAGGCCGGGCTGGAACACCGGGAACTTGAGGTCGGGACGATCCACTTGGTCCGGCAACGACATCAGGCGCACCAGATTGACGATGCCCGGCACCTGGTAGAGATCATCGCGGTTGAGGACGAATTGCTGCAGCAGGAAATCGGTCATGTCCTCCGAGCAGTTGTCGGCCACTTCGAGGCGCACACCATCGCCGAAATGGCGATGCGGCAATTCGCCCTGCAAGGCGGTGCGCAGATTCTTGACCTCCTCGTCATCGACGAAGAGGTTGGAGTTGCGCGTGACGCGAAACTGGTAACAGCCTTGTACCGCCATGCCGCTGAAGAGTTCGCCGACATGCCGGTGCAATATCGAGGACAGGAATACAAACGCGTGATCGACATCCGCGAGTTCGTGCGGCAGGCGGATCACGCGCGGTAGGGTGCGCGGCGCCTGCACGATGGCGGCACCCGAGTTGCGGCCGAAGGCATCCTTGCCTTCCAGCTCGACGGCGAAATTGAGACTCTTGTTGAGCACGCGCGGGAAGGGGTGGGCCGGGTCGAGCCCGATCGGCGTGAGCACCGGCATGACTTCGCGGTGAAAATAATCGCGCACCCAGTTCTGCTGTGCTTCCGTCCATTCCGTGCGACGCAGGATGACGATGCCCTCTTTGGCCAGTGCCGGCAGGATCTCGCCTTTGAGCAAGGCATACTGCTCGTCGATCAGGACATGCGCTTCCTTGATGATGCGCCGATACACCTCCTGCGCGCTGCGCCGGTCGGGGCCGGTGGCGTTGCTGCGCATCTTGATCTGCTCCTTGACGCCGGCCACGCGGATCTCGAAGAACTCGTCGAGGTTCGAAGAGACGATACAGAGAAACCGCAAGCGCTCCAGCAGCGGCATGCGCACATCGGCGGCTTGAGCCAGCACCCGGCGATTGAAGGCGAGCAGGGAAAATTCGCGATTGAGGAAGTGTTCGGCAGGAAAATCGTGCAGCGGATACTGGGGCGTCATGATCGTTGATGGACCGGGAGTCGGTGAATGGTGCTGCAATTTATTCTTATAAGTATGACACGCTCGTGTGCCGTCCCGCCAGCGCCGACTGTTGGCGCGTCGGCAGGACGTTCCGGAGACTCCGCCAGCGCCGACTGTCAGATACTGCGACTTGTTGCACTGCGTTAAAATCTGACTCCTGCCATTAATCACGGGGTTGCATCCAGAGTGGTTCACGAACACGTCGCCGCCGTCGATATGGGTTCCAACAGTTTTCGCCTGCAAGTCGGGCGGATTGTCGGCAACCAGATTTACCCGCTCGATGGGCTGAAGGAAACCGTGCGTCTGGCCGCCGGACTGACGCCGGAAAAACATCTTGACGAGGCCGCGCAGCAGCGCGCGCTGGCGGCTCTGGCGCGCTTCGGCGAACGTCTGCGGGACTTCGCGCCGGAAGCCGTGCGCGCCGTGGCGACCAATACTCTGCGCGTTGCGCGGAACGCCCCGCAATTCCTGATGGAGGCCGAAGCGGCGCTGGGTTTCCCCATCGAGGTAATTGCCGGCCGCGAAGAGGCGCGCCTGATCTATCTCGGGGTCGCCCATACCCTGCCCAACCCGCACGTCCGCAATCTGATCGTCGATATCGGCGGTGGCTCGACGGAGTTCATCATCGGCCAGAACATCAAGCCACTCCAGCTTGAATCGCTTTACATGGGTTGCGTCAGCTTCAGTCTGCGTTATTTTCCTGAGGGTCGTGTCGACAAACGCAGCATGAATGAGGCCGAGCTTGCCGCCAGCCGCGAATTACAGACCATCGCCAAAGCCTATCGTGACACCAGCTGGGACGCGGCAGTCGGTTCCTCCGGCACGGCCAAGGCGATCCGCGACATCCTGGAACTCAATGGGTATGCCGACGGCAACATCACGCGTGCCGGCCTGGAGCGGTTGCGCAACTGCCTGGTGAAGGCGGGGGGTGCCGAGCGTGCCGGATTGCAGGGCATGCGCCCCGAGCGGGTGCCGGTCATCATCGGGGGCGTGGCGATCATGTCGGCGGTGTTCAAGGAATTCGACCTCGAAGAAATGAACTTTTCGGAAGGGGCGCTACGCCTGGGTGTGCTCTACGACTTGCTGGGGCGCTATCACCACGAAGACCTGCGCGAAGCAACGGTCAGCCGCTTCATGCAGCGTTACGAGGTTGACCCACAGCAGGCGGCACGTGTCAGCCTGATGGCGCTGAAGCTGTACCGACAGCTGCGCTCGACAGACCTGGTGGAGAATTCGGTCAACGCCCAGTTTCTGTCCTGGGCAGCGCGCCTGCATGAGATTGGCATTTCGGTGGCGCATGCGGGATACCACAAGCATAGTGCCTATGTGCTGGCCAACGCCGACATGCCCGGCTTCTCGAAGCGCGACCAGGCCTTGCTGGCGCGGCTGGTGCTTGCCCACCGTGGCAAGCTGGAGCGGGTGCAAACGTTGACCCAGACGATGCCCGAATACCTGCCGATCTTTTGCCTGCGCATCGCGGCGCTCCTGCATCGGGCGCGCGACGATGAGCCCGTTCCGGAAATTGATGTGTCCATAACGGCCAAGGGCTATGAACTGAACATCGATCGGACATGGCTGGCCAGCGCGCCGCTGACGGCTGCCGTGCTGGCCAGTGAAACCCAGCAGTGGGCCAGTGTGGCTATCGAGTTCAGGGTACGCGCCAAGCTGCAGCGCGTCGCGACTGAAGCCTGATTCGTTATGTCTCGTGCCAACTATAGCGAGACGCGCAGTGTAGCCGGCCAGCCCGAACTGGTGCTGACCGGGCGCTGGACCCTGCGCGCACTTGCCGAAAATGGCAAGACAGACGCTGCCTGGCAGAACCACCTGCAGGAACTCGGTCGCCACGACGCGGTCAGCTGGAATTGCCTGGACATCGAAGCGCTGGATTCGGTCGGCGCATTGCTGTTGTGGCACACCTGGGAGCGCAAACTCCCTGAACTGCTGCTGATCAGCCCCGCGCACCTGCAAATCTTCGAGCGTATCGCGGCCTCCGATCGTGAACCGGCGGCGGTAGTCGTGCCGCGCTCGCCTTTCGAGGGTCTGATCGTGCTGGGTGCCAGCGTGCTGGCGTTCAAGCGCCACGTCATCGACTTCATCGACCTGCTGGGTCGGCTGGTGCTGGATTTATTCCATCTGCTGCGTCATCCGGCCGACTTGCCGGGGCGTGAAATCTCGGCCAACATCTATAAAAGTGGTGTGCGCGCGATGCCGGTGACCGCCCTGGTCGGCTTTCTGATTGGCGTCGCCTTGTCATACCTGTCGTCGCTGCAATTGCGCCAGTTTGGCGCCGACATCTTCATCGTTAATCTGCTGGGTCTTTCCATCATCCGTGAGTTGGGACCGGTGCTGGTCGCGGTGCTGGTGGCGGGGCGTTCCGGTTCGGCGATGACGGCGCAACTGGGCGTGATGCGCGTGACCGAAGAGATCGACGCGCTGGCGACGATGGGCGTTTCACGCAGCCTGCGCCTGATTTTCCCCAAAGTGGTGGCGCTGGGTGTGGTGACGCCGCTGCTGGTGTTATGGGCAACCGTGCTCGCGCTTTGTGGCGGCATGGTGGCGGCGGGTTTTCAGCTCGATATCAGCTATGGCTATTTCATCGAGACACTGCCCAAGGCAGTGCCGGTGGCCAACCTCTGGATTGGATTGACCAAGGGCGTGGCGTTTGGTCTGGCCATCGCACTGGTGGCCTGCCATTTCGGTCTGCGCGTCAAGCCGAATACGGAAAGCCTGTCGGCCAATACGACAGCATCGGTTGTTTCGGCGATTACCATGGTCATTCTGATCGATGCCGTGTTTGCCATTACCACGCGCAGCATCGGGCTGCCTAAATTTTGAAAATTATGGCCCCCCACGCTCGCCTCATTTGCCAACAATTCGGCTCGCTGCCCCCCACGGGGGGGCGCATGCCTTCTTGGGGCGGCCCGGCGAAGGCATGAACTCCATCATTGCCATCAACGACCTGTCCACCCGCCTCGGCGATGCGTGGATTCACCGGCATCTGAACCTCGAAATTGCGCGAGGCGAGCTGGTGGCGCTGGTGGGCGGCTCAGGCAGCGGCAAGACGACGCTGCTGCGGCAGATGATCGGCCTCCTGACGCCAACCGAGGGCAGCATCCGGCTGTTCGGCGAGCCTTTGTTCGGTGGCGGCACGGCGCGCGAGCGTACGCTGCGGCAGCGCTTTGGCGTGCTGTTCCAGCAGGGGGCATTGTTTTCCGCACTGAATGTCTTCGACAACATCGCCTTCCCGCTGCGCGAACTCAAATGCTTTGACGCGACCACGATCCGTGACCTGGTGATGCTCAAGCTCGAAATGGTCGAGCTGCGCCCGCGCCATGCCCTGTTGATGCCTGCCGAGTTGTCCGGCGGCATGGTCAAGCGCGTTGCCCTGGCGCGCGCGCTGGCGCTGGAACCGGAACTGCTGCTGCTCGATGAACCGACCGCCGGCCTCGATCCCGATCTCGCTGACGGCTTTGTGCGCCTGATCCGCCGGCTGGGCGAAGAACTCGGCCTCACGGTCGTGCTGGTGACGCACGACGTCGATACCCTGGCGGCCTTGACGACGCGCGTCGCTGTGCTGGCCGAGCGGCGTATTCTCACCTATGGCATGCTTGACGAAGTCATGCAACTCGATCATCCCTTCGTACGCAACTTCTTTTACTCCGAGCGCAGTCAGCGCGCGCTTGCCAATGCAATTTGATAACTGATTATGGAAAACCGTTCCCATGCCCTGATGGCGGGTTTGTTCACCATCCTGTTCCTGCTGGCTGCCGCCCTGGCGCTCTGGTGGTTCACCGGCTCGCGTGAACCGACGAATACCTACCTGCTCGAAACCCGCGGCAGCGTCACCGGTCTCAACATCGAAGCCCCGGTGCGTTATCGTGGCATCCGCGCCGGCAAGGTGAAGGACATCCTGCCCGATGAAGATGATCCCGGCCTGTTGCTCGTCGAGATCACGCTGGACCGTCAATATCGCCTGACCGGCAACACGGTGGCCAAGCTCAACTATCAGGGCGTCACCGGTCTGGCCTACGTGATGCTGGAAGATGGCAAGCGCGGTGGGCAGCCGCTCGACACTGCTGGGCCGCTGCCGCCGCGCCTGAAGATCCAGCCGGGGTTGCTCAGCACGCTGGACGACAAGGCTGTCGAAATTGCCGCCCAACTCGCAGATATCACTACGCGCATCAATCGCCTGCTCGACGACCGCAACCTGCAGAATATTTCCCGGACGCTCGACAATCTGGCCGGTGCTTCCGATGGCTTGAAGGATCTGCCGCAGGTGATGGCGGGACTGCGTAGTGCCTTGTCCGACACGAATCTCCTGCGGCTGCAGAACCTGCTGGTGCACCTTGAAAAGACCGCCGGCGCGGCTGCACCGCTGACGGCCGAGGCGCGTGCGTTGGTTGCCACCATGAATGCGTTGGCGAAGCGCTTTGATCGCGTTGCTGGCAGCGCCATCGAGGTCAGCGATCGTCTCGGTGCCGATACCCTGCCGCGCGTCGAAACCCTGATGACCGAACTGACCGTTGCCACGCGACGTCTCGACCGCCTGCTGGACACCCTGGGCGAAAACCCGCAGGCCGTGATCTTCGGCCCGGCAACGGCAAAACCCGGGCCGGGTGAAGCCGGGTTTGTTCCCTGAACCGGACGGAGTGGATACCATGAAGAAAGTCTTCCTTGTTTTCTGTACTTTTCTGCTGGCGGGCTGCATCGGCACCCCGCCGCGCCAGTCGGATATCGCCTTCTACGATCTGGGCAACCTGGCCGGCGCCTGGGCGGCGCCCGGTTTCCCCATCGCTGCCGTCGAGGTGCAGGCGAGTTCCTGGCTGTCCACCCCGGCCCAGCTTTACCGCCTCACCTATGCCGACAACCTGCGCCGACGCGCCTACGCCACCAGCCGCTGGGCGGCGCCACCGGCTGAACTGCTGGAACGTTTCCTGCAGCGGCGCATCGTTTTCGGCCAGCCCGATTTCAGCGGGCGCGGTTGCCGCCTGCAGCTGAAGCTGGACGAAATCGAGCAGCGCTTTGCAACGCCGCAGAGCAGCAAGATCGTGCTCGAAGTGCGCGCCAGCCTGTTGCCGCGCTATGGCGAAACCCTGCTCGCCAAGCGGGCCTTCCTGATCGAGAAAGACGCGCCGGCAGCGGATGCGCAAGGCGGCGTGGCGGCGACGCGCGAGGCCGCGCAGGCCCTGGCGGAAGAAATGGCGCAATGGCTCGGTTCCCTGGCGCGCGAAAGGCCGCAGGCGGTCGCCGTGTGCAAAACCACCGGAGAGGAAAAATAATGACTACCAGCAACGAAGCCATCCTGCTGCGCGCGGACCATGCTGGCGTGGTGACGCTGACGTTGAATCGCCCCACGCAGTTCAATGCCCTGTCGACCGAGTTGTTGACCGAGCTGCACACCGAACTTGAGAAAGTCGGCGCTGACAGGACGGCGCGCGTGCTCGTCATCGCCGGGGCCGGCCGCGCCTTCTGCGCCGGGCATGACCTCAAGCAGATGCGCGCCAACCACGACAAGGCCTACATGCAGCAGCTCTTCAAGCAATGCGGCCGCGTGATGACCCTGCTGACCGAACTGCCGCAACCGGTGATCGCCCGCGTGCATGGCGTCGCCACGGCGGCCGGCTGCCAGCTGGTGGCAAGCTGCGACCTGGCCGTCGCCGCTGACGTGGCAAAGTTTGCGGTGTCCGGCATCAATGTCGGACTGTTCTGCTCCACGCCTGCCGTCGCGCTGGCGCGCAACATGGGGCGGAAGCCGGCGCTGGAAATGCTGCTCACCGGCGAGTTCATCGATGCCGCCGAAGCGCAGCGGCGCGGGCTGGTCAATCGCGTCGTCCCCGCCGAACAACTCGATGCCGAAGTGAAAAAACTCACCGACAGCATCTGCGCCAAGTCGGCGGACGCCATCACCATGGGCAAGCAACTCTTCTACCGCCAGATCGAAATGGGCCTGGCCGGCGCCTATCAACTCGCCGCCGAGACCATGGCCTGCAACATGATGACCGACGATGCCGTGGCAGGCATCGATGGGTTCATGAACAAGCGTAAGGCTTGAGCGGCAAAACGTCGATCGAGGTTGCCACGTTCGCTGCCGGCATTACACGCCGGAAAGAATTTCCTGCGACACGTTGTCAACCACGACCGGGCAGTCCATGTAAGTGACCGACGGATTGGTGCCGTATTTTTCCCGGACGAAGGTTCGCCAACTCTCCGTGTACATAGCCTCAGCCTCGGCTTTGCTGTTCCAGAGATAGATTCCGCCCACCGTGCTGCCGTCCTGCGACAGCACGTAATACTTGCGGATCAGTCCCGCCACGCCCTGATATTTTGGGGCAGTGCTCAGGAAAATATTCTTCGCTTCATCCAGGGTGAGTGGCTTTGGCAGCTTGAAGGTGGCCATGGCGGTGATCATGTCAATTCTCCTCGGGTGGTGCGGTGATGTTGGGACGGTGGCTACTGCGGCTGCGCCGCGCCGGCGTACCACAGGAAAACCACCACGCCGACAATCAGCGCGGCATCGGCAAGCAATGCCGCCCCGGCGAGACCTGTGACCAGTCCGTCCTTGATCTGAAAAACCTTGCCGCCCCACAGATACCGCCAAAATTGAAGATGCAGTTCCTGAAGTTTTGGCGAAAGCGATGCCAGCTGCTGGCTGGTGGGTTGCCCCAGCGCGGCGAATTCGTCGGGATGCCGCTCCCGCAGCACCCGCAGCAGCAGGTTGCGGAACAGCCAGCCGCTGCCCATGGCCACCAGAATGGTCACGATGGCAACGCCGGTCATGGTTTTACTACCGAAAGCCGTGCGCAAGGGCGGCGCGCTGTTGCGTCGCAGCGGTTAGGGGCTGCGAAGGGCGGGTTCATGGGCTGTACATTTTCGACAGATTGCATGCTGATATGGACCGGTGACGAGGTTTTCGAAAGTCGGTGCTGATGATACGGCACCTTCAGGAGGACGACTCAAATCAACCGGGATTCCATTATTTGCGGTGATATGTTATAAGATAGTAACAAGTTACTTACTTATTGAAGAAGTGGCACTACCCAATGACAAAATCACTTATTGAAATGGATAGAACAGTCCGTGTGCGTCATTCAGCCGAAGAGCGGCGTGAGGAGGCGGTAGATGCGGTTATCGAGCTCTCTCGCGAGCGCAGTCCGGAGGGCATCACCACCCAGGCAATCGCCGAACGCATTGGCGTCACGCACGGTGCGCTGTTCCGCCATTTCCCCGACAAGGCGTCCATCTGGATGGCCGTGTTCGGCTGGCTGGGCGCGCAGCTCGGCCGTGTGGCAGAGACGGCTTTCGCTGCCGGCGGCGAACCGCTGGCAATCCTGGAACGCCTCTTCCACGCCCAGATCGCCTTCGTTGCCAGTCATCCCGGCGTGCCGCGCATCCTGTTTCACGAGTTGCAGCGACCAGCCGGTTCCGCTCTGCATGGTCTGGCGCGCGGCATCGTCGGCGCCTATCGTGAGCGCGTCAAGGCACTGATTGTGCAAGCAAAGGCCGGAGGTCAGTTGCCGCCCGGACTCGACGAGGATGCCGCCGCCGTGCTGTTCGTCGGTACGGTGCAGGGACTGGTGGTGCAAAGCACGCTGTTTTCCGGGGAACTGGATATGCGGGATGCGGCACGCCGCGTCTTTCCCTTGTTGCTTGATGGCTATCGTGGAGCGTCCGCATGAAATATCTGTCGCGTCGTAATTTCTTTCTGGCCGTTTTTGGCATTCTTTTTCTTGCTGCATTCGGCTGGATCATCGCCACCCAGGGCCCGTTCGCGGCAGTCAAGGTCACGGCGGCCAAGGCCGCCGAGGCAACGCTCGAACGCAGCATGTTCGGCATCGGCACGGTCGAGGCGCGCCGCGCCTACGCCATCGGGCCGACAGTCGCCGGACGGGTGGCGCGCGTGCTGGTCGATCAGGGTGATGTCGTGAAAGCCGGCCAGTTGCTCGCCGAGATGGAACCGATCGACCTCGATGCGCGTCTGGCCGCCGGTGCCGCCGCTGCTGCGAGCGCCTCCCAGCGGGTGCAGTCTGCCGAAGCTGCGGAGAATGAGGCGAAGAGTCGCGCGCAGCTCGCGCAAAATAATGCCGAGCGCTACGCTGACCTGCGCCGCAAGAATTTCGTCAGTCAGGAAGCCGCCGATGCCAAGAAGCACGAAGCCGCCGCCGCGCATGCTGCACGGGAGTCGGCCGCTGCCGCGCTGGCCGCGGCGAAAGCGGATGTGCGGCGCGCGCAAGCCGATCTCACCGGCACCGGCCAGAGCCGTGCCCATCTGCGTCTGACGAGTCCCGTCGCTGGCATTGTCAGCGCGCGGTTGGCAGAGCTGGGCTCGACCGTGGTGGCTGGCCAGTCGGTGGTGCAGGTGATCGATCCGGACTCACTCTGGCTGCGCGTGCGCATCGACCAGGGCCGGTCGTCCGGTCTGGCGGTTGGCCTTGCCGCGGACATTGTGCTGCGCTCACAAGCTAACCAAGACTTGAAAGGCCATGTCGAACGAGTCGATCTGATCGGCGATGCGGTAACCGAGGAACGCATCGCCAACGTAGCCTTCGACGTGTCGCCGGGAATGATCGCCATCGGTGAGTTGGCCGAAGTCACGCTGCGCCTGCCGCCCGTCGAGAAAGCGCTGGCTGTGCCTGCCGCCGCCCTCAAGCGCGAAGGCAATCAGGATGGCGTGTGGCGGCTGGTCGATGGCCGTGCGCAATTCGCCGCCGTCAGCACGGGCGCAGTATCGACCGATGGCAAGATACAGGTGACGAGCGGTCTCGCGTCGGGTGATACTGTCATCGTCCATAGCAGCAAGGCAATTACGCCCGACCTGCGCGTGAAAGTGGTCGATGCTCTTGTGAAAACTCCGCAATGATCAATCTCGCCACCCGCGACATCCTCCACGGCTGGGGCAGATTTCTCTTCACCGGGGTCGGGCTGGGCTTGCTGATTGGCGTCACGCTGTCGATGGCCGGCATATTCCGCGGCATGGTCGATGACGCGCAAGTTCTGATCGACAACAGCGGCGCCGATATCTGGGTGGTGCAGCAGGGCACGCTGGGGCCGTATGCCGAGCCGTCATCCATCCGCGACGACGCCTGGCGCGGCATCGCAGGAATGCCGGGTGTCGCCGAAACCGGCAATGCGGCCTACCTGACGATCCAGATGTCGCATGCGGGCAAGGAAAGTCGCGTGATGATTGTCGGCATGGACGTCGACCGGCCGGGTCGCCCGGGTGCGCCGGGCTATCTCACCGCCGGTCGACCGGTCCTGCAAGGCCACTACGAGGCCATCGCCGACGAGCGCGCCGGTCTGCATCTGGGCGAACGCGTGCGCCTGCGCCGCCACGAATATACGGTCGTCGGCCTGACGCGCCGCATGGTGTCGTCCTCCGGCGATCCGATGATTTTCGTCGCGCTCAAGGATGCACAGGAAATCCAGTTTCTCAAGGACAACGACGCGCTCGTCAATGAGCGCGCGCGCACCGCCGCCAATCCGGCCTTCAACCGTCCTGGCATACCCGGACTGCTCGAAGCCGCGCAGGCCGGTGCGGCGCAAAGCCGCAACGTGAATACCGTGCTGGTGCGTCTCGCCCCCGGCGCCAATCCGGATGTCGTCGCGGGAGAAATTCAGCGCTGGAAGCGCCTCACCGCCTACACCCGGGCGCAGATGGAAGAGATTCTGGTGGCCAAGCTGATCGCGACTTCGGCAAAGCAGATCGGCATGTTCCTGGTCATCCTCTCGGTGGTTACCGCTGCCATTGTCGCCTTCATCATCTACACGATGACGATGGCCAAGGTGCGCGAGATCGCCGTGCTAAAACTCATCGGCGCGAAGAATCGCACCATCGCCACGATGATCCTGCAACAGGCGCTCGGCCTCGGGCTGATCGGCTTCATGGTCGGGCGCGTTGCCGCCGGGCTGTGGGCGCCGGTCTTTCCCAAATACGTGCTGCTGTTGCCGGGCGATGCGATCGGCGGATTTTTCATCCTCATGGTCATCTCCGCGCTGGCGAGTGTCGTCGCCATTCGCGCCGCGCTCGCCATCGATCCCGCAGAGGCCATTGGTGGATAAAGTGGATAAGATTCCGGCCATCAAACTCACCGGCCTGAAAAAACGCTATGGCACGGGCGATGCCGCCGTCGATGCGCTGAAGGGCGTCGACATGATCGTCTGGCCCGGTGAGGTCGTCGGCCTGATCGGCCCCAGCGGCTCGGGCAAGAGCACGCTGCTCAAATGCCTCGGCGCGGTGATCGAGCCGACCAGCGGCCACATGGAACTCGCCGGCGAAACAATCTATGACGATGGCTGGAAGATCCCCGACCTGCGCGCGCTGCGCCGCGACCGCATCGGCTTCGTTTTTCAGGCACCCTACCTGATCCCCTTCCTCGATGTCACCGACAACGTCGCGCTGCTGCCGATGCTCGCCGGCGTCGATAACGCGGCGGCGCGCAAACGTGCGCTGGAGCTGCTCACCGCGCTGGATGTCGCCCACCGCGCCGGCGCGCAGGTCTCGCAGCTTTCCGGCGGCGAACAGCAACGCGTCGCCATTGCCCGCTCGCTCGCCAACCACGCGCCGATCATCCTCGCCGACGAACCAACCGCGCCGCTCGATTCCGAACGCGCGCTGGCGGTGGTGCACATCCTCAACGAAATGGCGGTGCAATTTCAGACCGCCATCATTGTCGTCACCCACGACGAAAAGATCATTCCCACCTTCAAGCGCATTTACCAGATCCGCGACGGCAAGACGCACGAGGAAGCGGGCGAGGGCAGGGCGATCTAGGGAGGTGCTGTTCCGGCGGGACGACGCCGGAAAGTCGGCGCTGGCGAAACGGCGGATAGCCGGGTGCGGAAACAAATCGAAACAGCAAGGACACGTCGCTGTTACATCGCGCCACGATGATGAGGGTGTTTCACGACCGATCGATAAAACGGAGCCAGCAGGCTTACAAGGGGGAATCATGAGCAGCGCAATAGGCGGTATCGGGGGATATTCCTCCGCGATGATGCAGGGCATGGGCCGGATGCAGCGTCAAGACCCATCCAAAATGGCCGCAGATCTGTTCTCAAAACTCGACACCAGCGGCAAGGGGTATATTGAAAAGGCGGATCTGCAAACCGCTTTCCAGAACGTCCCCACGTCAAGCGGCACCAGCGCCGACGATGTTTTTGCCTCCCTGGACGGCGACAGCGATGGCAAGGTGACCCAGCAGGAGATGTCCGACAGCATCAAGAAGCTGTCGGATGCCCTGGAAAGTCAGTTCCAGAGCCTGCGCATGAATGGCGGCGGCGGCATGGGTGGCATGGGCGGCATGGGTGGCATGGGCGGCATGGGCGGCGGCATGGGCGCTGGTATGGGCATGCACAAGAGCGGCGACGGCATGACGCAGGAAGATCTGACCAGCCAGTTGGCCTCCATCAGCAACACCGACAGCAATCGCACCAGCATGCTCTCCAGCCTCATCGACAACTTCGATCAGGCCGACACCGATAGTGATGGCAAGGTCAGTTTCGAGGAAGCCCGGGCTTACAAGCAGTCGAGCCAGGGCACAGCCGCGACCGCGAATACCAGCAGCGAGGCGCAAGTGTTGATGCAGATCATGAGTCTGGCGCAGGCCTATGGCCTCGGCGCGAATGCTGCCAGCAGCGCCGGTCTGTCAGTGACCGCCTGATTGGTCAAGGTGGCGGTTTTCAGGACCGCCTGTCAGGAATCTAGGCGGCGGATAGCTTGAGAAACATCTGGATATAAACGGAAACAAACCGAGGCGGCGGCGACATGGCGTGGTTACGGTCAGCCGCGATGATGCGCACTCCGAAACCCCATTTACCAGGAACCTGAAAATGAAAATGATACCGATACCCCGTCACGTTGCGGCAGGAATGACCATGTTGCTGATCACCGTCGCGTCGGCCGCTACCGCCGAGGACATGTTACCGACTGGGCGCGAGGGACTGCATGGCTCCATCGGCTTGGGGGTGGGTATGCGTCCCGCTTACGAGGGCGCGGACGAAAGAAAAACGCGGCTCACGCCGAACATCAACCTCTATTACGGCGACACGTTTTTTCTCACCGGCATGACGGCGGGCGCCAATCTCTGGAAGCACACAACTACGCAAGGCCTGAGCATTTACGCCGGCCCGCTGCTGGCCCTGCGCCGTGGCCGCGACGCTGACGACCATGACGCACTCACCGGCTTGGGCGATATCGACCGCAGCCTCGATGCCGGCGGTTTTGTCCGCTTCCGCAAGGACGGCTGGCAAGCGCGGGCCGATGTCCGCAAGGATGTCACGAACGGCGATGGCGGCACGACGGTCAACCTTTCCGCCGGGTATGGCATGCCGGTCGCCCAGAACTTGCGTCTGCGCGCCAATCTCGACGCGGCCTGGGCCTCGGCCGCTTACATGAATACCTTCTACGGCATCGATGCGACGCAGTCGGCGAATTCCGGCATCGCCCAATACACCGCCGAATCGGGCTTCAAGCATGTCGGCGCCAGCCTTGCGGCCGATTACGCGATCAGTCGCGAGTGGGGCGGCTTTGCCACGGTGCGCGCCACGCGGCTGATCGGCGACGCGGCCGACAGCCCCATCGTGGCGACCCTGGGCAGCAAGAACCAGGTAGCGGCAACCGTCGGCATCAAATACCATTTCTGACAAGGGATTTTGCATGAACGACAAACTCTCCCGCTTTACCCGGTACGCCGTGGCCGCCATTGCCCTGATTTTCGGCTTGGCCACCATTGTTTCTGGCGGCCAGGTGCTGTTCGGCGACGCGGCGGCGCGCGCAGCGGCGGGCAGCTACATGTCTTTCGTCGTCTGGTTCAACTTCCTCGCCGGCTTCGCCTACGTCGTGGCGGCGGCCGGCCTGGCGACCGGGCAGGCCTGGGCGGCGCGTTTGGCGCTGGTCATCGCGGTTGCTACAGCCTTGGCGTTCCTTGTCTTCGGCCTGTTTGCCTTGGCTGGTACGCCGTTTGAATCGCGCACGGTCGGGGCCATGACGCTGCGCACGGCGCTGTGGGCGGGCATCGCCTGGTTCGCCCGACGCCGGGCGGGCGTGCTCTGACCTGACCCGCCATCATCAACCAACATGCCAAGACAGAACCATGAACGCCGAAGCTTTGCATCACAGCACTGGAGAGCGCCGTCCGGAGATCCCCGTGTCCGCGCTTGCCGAAGACGATCGGCAGATCGCCCGGAAGCTGAAACAACGCGACCGAAATGCTCTGCTTGGCTATGGCCTGTCCGTGTTTGTGGTCGTCGTGATCATGGAAATGGCCGTCTTCCATTTTCACATGGCGGAGCGCTTTGGCATCGCGCCCGTCCTCGCCAGGGGAGTGATTTACCTGCTGCTCACTACCGCGCTTTGGGCAGCCTTGCTGCGCACCAATCGACGTCTGGTATCCAAGATGATGAGTGACAAACAGGCAAGCTACGAGTCGGTGCTGCTCGCCTACGACAAGGCTTTGGGACTGAAAGACGCCTATAGCGGCGGGCATGGGCGGCGGGTGGCGCTCTATGCCCATGGGCTCGCGAGCGCCATGGGCTTGTCGCACGCGGAAGCCAACACCATCAGGGAAGCCGCGCTACTCCACGATATCGGCAAGATCGGCATTCCCGACGCCATCCTCACCAAGCCAGGCGAACTTACCGTGGCAGAACTCCACACGATCCGGCAACATCCCGCCATGGGCGCCGGGATTATCCAAGCCATCCCGCTCCTCAGTCACCTCGCCCCAGCCGTGCGCCATCACCACGAGCATTTCGATGGCGGCGGATATCCCGTCGGGCTGCAGGGTCACGCTATTCCGCTGGCGGCACGCGTCATCGCGGTGGCGGATGCATTGGACGCTCTCGGCAGCGACCGGAGCTATCGCAAGTCCATGCCGCTTGACGCCGCCGTGACGGAAATCGTCAAAGCTTCGGGCAAGCAGTTCGATCCGGAAATTGTTGGTGTGCTGGCCGATAAATTCATTTTGACGGCCATGAAAAATACATCGATAGACAATCCATCAACACGCAACGACGGGAGACAATGATGAAGGCATTACAGTTTATTGGATTGACTGCGATCGGCATCGCCATGCTGGGCGGCGGCATGCGTCGTGGTAGCGGTGGTGGCGGCGGCGGACGCGGCATGGGCGGTGGGCGAAATCGGTCAGCAAATGAGGGGATGACGCCGTGAACGTCGATGCAGCAGGTCGATTCGATCCCGCGCACCTGGAAAAGTGGTGCAAAGTCACCCGCGCATACTTGGCCGGGCCGCTCGCGGAGTTGCGCTCCGATGATGCCGTCAAAGAAGCCACGCGCCACCCAGCCCCGCAAGTTCGCTGCGACTGGAGCGGCTGTTATCTCGCACCATGGGCATGGCTGATCGCGCTGGGCTGTATCGGACTGCCCGTCACCAGCTCGGCGGCGGAACCGCTGGCCCTGCGGGGCATCATGAAAGAGATGGGCAGAAATATGCAGACAATCGTCGATGGCCTGTCGCGGGAGGACTATGCGGTGGTCGAAAAGGCGGCGCTGGCGATCGCGGACCATCCGCAGCCGCCAATGGGTGAAAAAATGCGCATCATGGGCTTTGTTGGTGGCGATACGCCCCGCTTCAAGGTCTTCGACGGCGAGACTCACGATAACGCGACAGCGCTTGCCAAGGCGGCAAAAAACGGCAAGGGAGAAGAGGCCATTACGGTCTTCCACAAGCTCCAGTCATCCTGCCTCGCCTGTCATCAGGCGTTCCGCAAGCCTTTCCAGGAACACTTTTACGGCAAGGCGGAAGTTCGCCAATGATGCCTGTTCTGCGCATGGTCAGCCTGATCATCCGCAAGACGAATGCGCTCAGACCTTGCCTCAAATGGCTTGGGGTGCTGGCTGTCGGTGTCGCGCTGTCCGGCTGCTCGACCATGCGGCCGCCGCTGAACCAGCCCGTGATGCAGGCGACAACCTCCGGATCGAGCGTGACGGAGTACCGTCTGCGGAATCTGGCCCCGCAGCACGGCAACGGCGACAATCTCCTCGTCATCCTGACCTTCTCCGGTGGCGGAGCCCGCGCCGCCGCTTTTGCGTATGGCGTGCTGAAAGAACTCAAGGACTCCCCGATCCAGCGGAATGGCGCGTCAACCAACCTGTTTGACGAAGTCGATGTCGTTGCCGGTGTATCCGGCGGCAGCATCACGGCGGCCTATTTTGCCGCGTTCGGAGATGAGATATTCCGGAGTTTCGAGCCGACGTTTCTGAAAGCTGATTTTCAGGGCACTTTGTTCTCGCGCACGCGAAACCCCGGCAACGCAATTCAGTTGAGTTCACCGTGGTTCGGTCGAGGCCATTTGCTCGCCGAACAACTTGACGAGACCCTGTTCCGCGGAACCACTTATGGCGATCTCGCGGCACGGCGCACCCGACCGTTTCTGCTCGTCACCGCAACCGATCTCACCCAAGGGACCGGATTCGAGTTCTCGCAGGATCAATTCGACATTCTCTGTTCACGTTTTGACCAGGTTCCGCTTGCCGTCGCAGTGGCTGCATCAAGCGCGGTCCCGCTGGTGCTGAGCCCGCTCACGGTAAGAAACTATGCCGGGAATTGCACGCCACCCCTCGTTAGCCCACGCGTCGCCGCAACGGCGGATGCCTACCTGGACGCAGAAAAACGCCCGTTCATTCATCTGGTCGACGGTGGATTGTCGGATAACCTGGCGGTACGCTGGATCATCGACAACATTGCGCGCTCCGGCGGGATGGACAAGCCGATGGAGCGGAATGGCTTTCGCAACGTCGATAAACTGGTCATCATCAACGTGAACGCGGCACAAGGTCTCAATGCCTCCCTCGACCGCAGCGACCGGATTCCGTCGATTGCCGAGGTGATCGATGCCGTCTCGTCGGCAAATCTTGTCCGGCGTTCGCGCGAGACGCAGGACATTCTGGCGAGCAGCACGGCGCAATGGCAGGAAAAACTGCGCAGCGCATCGCGCACCGGCAGCCCTGCGCTGGGTGCGTCGATCGATTTGTACGTGATCGATGTCAGCCTTCAGGCCCATCCAGATCCGCAGTTGCGCGAAGAACTTCAGGCTATTCCGACGGCTTTTTCGCTGCCTCACCACGAGGTGGACAAACTAATCGCCGCCGCCCAAACGATACTCCGCGGTTCCGCTGAGTTCGGGCGATTGCTGCGGGAGCTACCGGCAAACTCCACGGAACAATGAGCGTGGCCGTAGTAACTACGATGGTTATGCCTAAGCCATAAAGTCGGCGCCGGCAGGACGACGAACTGATCCAGGTCAATTACCCGACATGTGTCGTCAACTAAGATGTCCGGCCCCTTTGTTCAACGGAGACTTTCCATGACCACGATTCACGTCCATAACCACACCAACCCTGATGGCATCTATGGCTTCGACGCACGCGGCATCGCCAAGCGCTTCCGCCATGCGGCCATCTTCGGCGCACTCGATGCCCTGAACCCCGGCGAGGTCATGCGTTTCGTCAACGACCATGATCCCATTCCGCTGCTTCAGCAGATGCAGGCGCGCTATGGCGAGGGCGTCGAGATCGCCTATCGAGAGCGAGCGCCAGAAGGCGTGATGATCGATTTCATCAAGCGCTAAGCGGTGACTTTTGGCCCGACGCATGCATTAAGGAAATGAAGGTAAAGAAAGAAGGAAAAGGGGCTAGGGTCGATTTATTCACAAACTCGACCCTGGCCCCTTTTCGCTATTAGGCCCTTTCACGATTTACGGAAGTGGCAATAAACGAAGTGCTGCAATGCACCTGAAGGCGTGCGGTGTGCTTCCCTCTCATGCTGCAGCAACGTAAAGGGTGCGCCGAACGCCGCGTGCAACTGCCCGGCGCTGTAGCGCACCACTGGCAGGCCGCTGCATTGGCTGGGGCCATCTTCCGCAAACGTGGCGACGATGACATGCCCGCCCGGCTTGACCGCGCGCAGCACCGCGTCGACATAGGCCTGGCGGTCTTCGGCCGAGGTGAGGAAGTGAAAGACTGCTCGGTCGTGCCAAAGTTCATAGGCGTGAGCGGGCAGGGTGGCGCTGGTGATGTCGGCTTCGAGCCACTGCACCGCTTGGCCCGCCGTGCCTAGCCGGGCCTTGGTGGCGGCGAGCGCCGCCGCGGAGAGGTCAAGCACCGTGAGGTTGGAGTATCCATTTGTCAGGAGGCCGTCGACGAGCCTTGAAGCGCCGCCGCCAACATCGATGATGGGCGCGGACAGGGAAATCCCCGTGCCGCGGATCAGGTCTGCCGATTGCTGTGGATGCGCCTGAAACCAGCCAACCGACTCGGCAGGTTTGGTCGAATAGATACGATCCCAGTGGGACTTTGATTGCATTCGATCTCCAATAAAGACGAGAGCCGGGCTAACAAAGCGAAGCGGATGCCGGGGACACGCATCCCGGAAAAAGGCACAGCCCCTTTGCATTGGCGGCATGCCCTGTATGATTGACATCATCACATTATCTCAACAACAAATCACCTCATACTTTACCTGGCGGTTCCAGGCTGAGTTGGGTGATAACCAAAATGTGACTCCACTCCGGAGCCCTTGCTCCGGTCTGAACACCCCATTTCAAGGAGACCATCATCATGACCGAAAATATAACCGTCACCATTGACATGTCGGGGCTGCCCTGCCCGGCGCCGCTGCTCGGTGCCAAGAAAATCATTGATGACCTGCAAGCAGGGCAGACCATGCGGCTGCTGTCCGATTGCCCCGGTTCGTCGGACGACCTGTTTGCCTGGTGCAAATATACCGGCAACGAGATGGTCAGCACCGACAAGCAGGCCGATGGCAAGACCGCCTATGTATTGCGGAAAGCCGGCGGCGCCAGCACCACGCCGATTGCCCATGCCACGCTCGACATGCGCGGCGTGTCCTGCCCCGGCCCGATCCTCGAAGCGAAAAAACTGCTCGACGCCATGAAGTCGGGCGAAGTGTTGCAGCTGCTGAGCGACTGCCCCGGGGCGATGGATGACATCAAATCCTGGGAAAAATCGGTTTCCATCGAGCTGCTCGCCACGCAACCGATGGCGCGCGGTGCCCAAGAGTTTTATCTGCGCAAAAAGTAAGGCGGCAATGCCAGTCAGCAGTTGACCAGCAAGGGGGCCGGGGGCGAATATTTCAAAAGTCGGCGCTGGCGGGACGGCGACTCTGGATATGTAAGTCACATCGCCCCTGGTCCCTTTAACTTCAGCCTTCTAGGGTGTGTTCTCAATCAAGCCAACCAGACGAAAGCACAAGCCAGATGAACGAACGACAGGAAAGACTTGGCGAGCTTGTCGTAGCGGGTGGCGATGCGTCTGAATTGTTTGATGCGACTGAAGAA